>Ga0209417_1000111_pt1 | contig 219233 bp, 181 predicted proteins | sample RifGroF2_FD_184002 | JGI IMG/M metagenome (GOLD analysis project Ga0209417, IMG submission 184002) | Groundwater microbial communities from Rifle, Colorado, USA - Groundwater F2 (SPAdes) (version 2) | ecosystem: Environmental > Aquatic > Deep subsurface > Groundwater | place: Rifle, Colorado... | reverse complement strand
CCTTTTTGAATTGGCTAAAATATTACCTGAAAAAATATTTTCTGCCAAGGACCGATCATTTATCGCGAAAATATGTAGGTTTGGTGAGCTAGAAAATCAGCAGACCCTAATTATAAAGAAGTTAAAAAGAATTGTAGTTGATAAATAAACGCTAGAAGGGAGTTTATCCACTCGTTGCGCTTCGTGCTGAGAAACCGCAGTACTACAAAGGTTTGACATAAAAAACGAGTATATTTGTGCTTAAATAATTGTATTAAATGAGAATAACCGAAACAAAATATTTAGACATATATAAGAAGTCAATTGGAAATGAAATATCTAAATTGATTAAGGATTTTGATTTTTCGGAGAATCGAGGTGGATTTGAATATCTTACAAAGTCTTCTGCCGTTTATTCATCAAATATTGAAGGGAATAGCATTGATTTGAATTCTTACATGAATTATGAAATGAATAAAGATAAATTCAAAGTAGGAAAAGAAATTGAAGAAATTGAGGACTTGATTGAAGCGTATGAGTTTGCACAGGCTAACAAACTGAATGAAAAAAACGTATTGAATTGTCATAAAATATTTTCAAATACATTACTGATAAGAAGTAAAAGAGGAAAATATCGTATTGAACAGGTCGGTGTATTTGGAAAAGAAGGTTTGGCATATATGGCAGTTGAGCCTGAATTTGTAGAGAAAGAAATGAAATTATTCTTTCAGGATGTAAGCGAGTTAATTTCATCTCACCTTAATGAAATTGAAGTCTTTTATTTCGCATCCTTGATACATTTAAGATTTGCCCATATACATCCATTTAGAGATGGAAACGGTAGAGCGGCCAGATTAATAGAGAAATGGTTTGTCGCAGAGAAATTAGGACATGATTTTTGGAAAATGCCTTCAGAAGAATATTACAAAAACAACCAAGCGAAATATTATGAGACAATTAATCTTGGTGTGAATTTTTATGAACTGAATTATGACAAATGCACTGAATTTTTAGAAATGTTACCGAATTGTCTGAAATAAAGCACGAAAGCACAACAATGTATTAAAATAATAGCCGATTATGTAGTAAATTCAAACCCCGAAAGCGTTCGGGGGTAGCTCGCTTTAACTTTCTTACAACTTGACATGAAAGTGCCACGCAGTCGGCTACTATTCTTATACGAACCGTTGTCAATAATCCTAAGAACAGAAAAATCATCCGTACATTTTGACATGACGTACATATTATGTATATTTGCACGTAAATATTATTAATATGGAAACAAAATTGACATTAAGACTTAACGACGGCGTAATCGAAAGAGCGAAAATTTATGCAAGCAAACAAAAGATCAGCCTCTCAAAAATGATTGAATCATATCTTGACAGTTTAACCAGAGAAATAGAGCATAAAGACAAAGCACCAATTACGCCTCTCGTGAAAAGTCTGAGTGGAGTAATTGACTTGCCATCTGATTTTGACTATAAAAAAGAATATGGTGACTATCTAATTGAAAAATATAAATGAAACGACTTTTTATCGACACCAACATTGTCATAGACCTGCTATCACGCAAAGAACCATTTTACGAGGAATCGGCGAATCTTTTTTCATTAGCAGATCAGAAAATTATTGAACTTAACATCTCATCGTTGACAGTTGCAAACACGAGTTATGCACTACTGCGACAAACAAATTCACAGAAAGCAAAAGAAATATTAAGGAAGCTCAGGTTAATAGTCAATATTTTACCTCTTGACGACAAAATAGTTGGATTGGCATTAAATGACGATTCATTCTCTGACTTTGAGGATGCCCTTCAGTATTTCACTGCAATCGAAAACGGTCAGGATCTAATAATTACCAGGAATTTAAAAGACTTTAAGGCTTCTGATCTACCAGTAATGACAGCACGACAATTTTTACAAACATTGAAATAAGGCCAATTGCCGACAATGCATCACACTTTATGGTTGGTTTTGGCCTGAACCTCCCTCCATGCCTCCATGCCTTCGGCAGATAAATCGGCAGGTAAATCGGCAGGTTCACCTACCGGAGGCAGGTTCACCTACCGGAGGTAGGTTCACCTACCGGAGGTAGGTAAATCGGTGTGGCCAGAAAATTTGTCTTTTGAAGTCATCCACAAACAAATGCTTTCCTTTTAGGCTCATTGTCGAGCCAATATAGAATCGTTAAGAAGATTTAGTAACAAATGATTAATACAAAGAAACATTGCCTACATTTGAAACTGAAAACTAAATTGTCCGATTAATAGGGGGCTTAACCAACACCAATTAATATATGTTTAAACACCTGACTGGTTTATTGATCTTTTTCGGTCTTGTTATGCAGTTGAATGCACAGGAAATTTACCTGACACATGAAGGCCGGGTTACTTTTACTTCAGCGGCACCTCTGGAACTTATTTCAGCTCAATCAAATGAACTTTCAGGGGCAATTGATTTGAATAACAATCATTTTGCTTTCAAGATTTCAAACCGTTCGCTTATAGGCTTTAACAGTGACCTTCAACAGGAACATTTTTATGAAAATTATATGGAAGTTGATAAATACCCGTACTCAACATTTCAGGGAAAAATAATTGAAAAAATTAACAAAGATGCCAACAGCACTTTTCGTGTCAGGGCAAAAGGTACTTTGTCAATTCATGGTGTTGAAGAAGAAAGGATCATTGATGTGGTCATTGAATTTGTTGATAATTCAATTAAAATAAGCTCGGATTTCAGCGTAGCACTTGAAGATCATAATATCAGAATTCCGAGTATCGTTTATCAGAAAATTGCCGAGAATATTGCTGTTGAAGTTCGAGCAACCCTGACACCTAAAAACACCACGGATTGATTTTCAAATTAAAAAATATGCTGTCAGCTCTCGGTTTGCTTGTTTTCATGCAAGCCTTTTCGGGCGATTTTGACCTGATGATTAAGCCGGTTAACCTTACAGGAGAAGTGTCAGTAGAAAAAATCAATGTCATTTTTGCAGATTCTTCGGGGTTTTTATGGCTTGGATTGCAAAATGGTCTTTACAGATGGGATGGCGTAAAAGCTATAAAATATAGTAAAGATCAGGGTTCAGAATATGTAACGGCTATCAATCAGTCGCCTGATGGACGACTTTGGGTTGGTTTTAAGGATGGATCACTGGCCTATACTTCTCAAAGAAAATTAGCTCCCTTTGAAAGCGAAGGTTATCTGAATGATTCATCTTCCGTCTCTGATATACTTTTTGACACAAAAGGGAGAATCTGGTGGTCAACCTTTGGAAGCGGTTTGTATTGCAGCGCCGAAAACACAACCCTGTCTCTGAACACAAAAAATGGATTAACAGACGATTATGTATACGAGATAGCCCTTGGCCCCAAAAATAATGTTTGGGCTGCTACCGATAACGGAGTCTGTATTTGTACGGTTGACAGCACGTTTAATTCAATTAAATCTGATATTCTTTCTGTAAACCTACCTGACCTGATCGTACTTTCACTTGTTAAAGACAATGAAGGTTTTATGTGGTTTGGATTTCACCAGGGTGGAATAGGATATTACAATCCCGTTGATTCAACCTTTCATAGAATAGAATGTTCACAAGGAAAACAATTTGGGCCGATCAATTCACTGAGTATGGAGGGAAACGATGTTTGGATAGTAGATAAACAAAATGGAATATTTTATTCCAGGCACCCGCACCTCGACAGTCTCGTATCCATCATCTTAAATGACAATGAAGCCAACCGAAATATAAAAGCAGCCCTGGCAGACCGACTGGGCAATCTCTGGGTTTTAACCAAAAATATGCTGTTTGTCTCCAATGGAGGGTCGATAAAAGTGATCGATTATAAGCCCGATTATCCTGAAAACAAAATACATTCGATCAATATTGTTGGATACCAAAAATACTGGCTGACCAACAACAGCACTCTTTTAAGTCTTGATAAAAATGGATACAGCGTTTTCCTGAAAAATGCACTGGCTTTTTCTTCTACACTGACTTCTTCAATTATTGATCCTTCAGATAAAATCTGGGCAGGAACCCTTGGACAAGGAGTCGTAGTTTTTGAGCCCCATAACAAATCCTTTCAATTTGTAAATGTTCAGAAAGGATTGGTCAACGACAATATCTTATCCATTGCAATTTCGGGTCACAAAATTTGGGTCGCGACACTTGGAGGATCATCCGTTATTTCACTGGATGAACAATCGAAGGTTAAGCATATTCAATCCTATAACAAAGAAGATGGATTAAGCAGCAATTTTATTTATACCGTTTTTCCGGATAGCCGGGGAAGGGTTTGGTTTGGCACCGATGGCAACGGGATTATTAAATTGGAAGAGGATATTTTTTATTCCTATGATGAAAATCAGGGAGTTACTGATAATATTATTTATTCGATTATTGAAGATGGAGAAGGAAATATCTGGTTCAGTACTTCAACAGGGGTACTTTACAAGTTCAATGGTACACAATTTGAAAAATATAATTCCGGCAACGGTTTCATCGGAAACAATATTTATTCTCTCGCTGCCGAGGGTAACCTGCTCTTTATTCTGACAGACCAAGGATTGAATATTTTTAATCATGCCACCAGCGATTTTGTTTGTTTGAATGAAGAACTTGACCTGAACCTGCTGCGTTCTGACTTGAACAGTGTTGACAAAAACGATGATTTTATAAGCTTTGCTACACACAACGAAATCATTCAAATCGACCTCAACCTGATCAATCGAATGAGGTTCCAACCCCTTACTTCAATTGATAAAATCACGGTTAACCTTGAGGCATTAAACCCGGTTATTGACCAAACATTTTCAGCATCCGAGAACCGTTTTATATTTGAATATTCAGGTTACTGGCCGATGGCACCAAAAAAAATGCAGTACAAAATTAAATTGGAAGGTTATGATCCCGATTGGAAATATACTTTTGATCGGGTGGCTACTTATCCCAATCTTCCACCCGGTAATTACACTTTTAAGGTGGCGGCATTTTTAAATAATACAAAACCATCCGGCGAATCAAGCTCATTTTCTTTTGAAATCCGAAAACCATTTTACTTATCCATCTGGTTTGTTTTGCTAAGCACTATCATCATCGTTGTGTTAGGCTACTGGTTTATAAAAACACGCGACAGGAAATTAAAACAAATGGAAGCAAGGAAAAAGGAACTGCTGGAAGTTGAATTTCAGACACTTAAAAATCAGGTGAATCCACACTTTTTGTTCAATAGTTTTTCCACTCTGATTTCCATTATCGAAGAAAATCCGGAAGATGCTGTTAAATACACCGAAGCCCTTTCCGGATTTTTCAGGGATATTCTGGAAGTGAAAGAAAAAGAACTTATCCCGTTGTCGGAAGAACTGCGTATGATTAAAAACTACGCCTTAATTCAACAGAAACGATTCGGGGATAATTTCATTCTTCAAGTTGATCTGGATGAAAAAACAACAGGCTCTAATATTCCACCCTTAACGCTTCAGTTACTCACCGAAAATGCATTAAAGCACAATGTTATCGCAAAAGGTAAAACTCTCCTCGTAAGCATTACCAATGGCGATAAAAATATCATTATCGAAAACAAAAAACGTCTGAAAAAACAAACAGAAACATCAACCGGAATCGGACTTCGGAACATTAGGGAACGGTATCGGCTAATTGCAGGAATGGAAATCCGGGTAGAAGAGAATGATGAAATTTTTAAAGTAATTCTTCCAATAATCAATTAACTCAAAATGAAAGTACTGATCATTGAAGATGAGCCTGCTACGGCGAAAAGACTCGAAAACCAGCTTAAGCAAATTGTTCCCGGAATTGCGTTCGCAGAGGTAATCGACACCGTCGAAGACAGTATTAATTTCTTTCAAAATAATCCACAACCTGACCTGGTGTTTATGGATATCCATCTGGCAGATGGGATTTGTTTCGAAATTTTCGATGCTGTTAAAATAACCAGCCCAATAATATTTACTACTGCCTACGACCAATACGCCATAAAAGCGTTTAAAGTGAATAGCATTGATTACCTGCTGAAACCCATTAAAAAGGAAGAACTGGAAATCAGCATGAAAAAATTCAGGGAAACTACCTCTGAGACGCCGACAAATTTGTACGATATCCAACAAATTATGGAGATCTTTGAACGCAACCGATCTCCTGAATTAAAACGGTTGGTAATTAAAGTAGGGCAAAAAATCAATGCAGTTAGTATCAATGCAGTAGCATATTTCTATATTGAAAATAAAACTGTTTATGCTGTTCTGTTTAATCAAAAAAAGTACCCCGTTGACTTTTCGTTGGATCAACTGGAGGGTGAATTGAACAGTGAGCGTTTTTTCAGGATAAACAGAGGCTTCATCATTAGTTTCGAATCAATAAAGTCGATGATCGCTTATTCAAAATCACGCATCAAAATAATACTCGAACCCCCTGTCGAAGAATTCGTCGCCACAAGTACCGATCGGTCTTCAGCATTTAAAGAATGGCTAAAAGGTAAATAGAATTGTTTATTATACCTGATCATTGTTCACCATTTCAAATACATTTTATGGGGTATCCGATCATCTCCCGTGTTGATTTCAGTGTTTTTCATGATTCACCTTTTTATACCGGACTCATTAATCAATGGGTGGAGCTGCATACAAGTATATTATGTATTTAGGCAGTACCGCAATATTGATTACGTTTAAACAAACGGGAAAATAGGACGGTGCGCTGCACCTTAAAAAGTGTGTTCTTGTCTTTCTATAAATATTAGCGGTACTCTGTACCTGTTGATTTGCAACTTTATGTGTGATGATCGTAAACTCTATTTAGTTTTATTCATCTTCAATAAATGTATTTATTGGTCATCCATTGCAGTCCGGCTTTAGCCGACTGCCCAACAATTGGAATCTATTCTCTATTTTTCTATCCTTGTGTCGTTTTCTGTAACTAACTGTTACTAAAACAGAAAGAACTTTTTTTGCAGCTGGCTAAAGCCAAGCTGCAAGGAATGGAATTTATTTTGTTTTATTCATCTACAATAAATGTATTTATTGGGCATCCATTGCAGTCTGGCTTTAGCCGACTGCCCAACAATTGGAATCTGTTCTCTATTTTTCTATTCTTGCGTCGTTTTCTGTAACTAACTGTTACTAAAACAGAAGGAATTTTTTTTGCAGCAGGCTAAAGCCAAGCTGCAATGAATGGAATTTATTTTGTTTTATTCATCTTCAATAAATGTATTTATTGGACATCCATTGCAGTCTGGCTTTAGCCGACTGCCCAACAATTGGAATCTGTTCTCTATTTTTCTATCCTTGTGTCGTTTTCTGTAACTAACTGTTACTAAAACAGAAGGAATTTTTTTTGCAGCTGGCTAAAGCCAAGCTGCAAGGGATGGAATTTATTGTGTTTTATTCATCTACAATAAATGTATTTATTGGCCATCCATTGAAGTCTGGCTTTAGCCGACTGCCCAACAATTGAAATCTATTCTCTATTTTTCTATCCTTGTGTCGTTTTCTGTAACTAACTGTTAATAAAGCAGAAGGAATTTTTTTTGCAGCAGGCTAAAGCCAAGCTGCAAGGGATGGAATTTATTGTGTTTTATTCATCTACAATGAATGTATTTATCGGACATCCATTGCAGTCTGGCTTTAGCCGACTGCCCAACAACCGGAATCTATTCTCTGTTTTTCTATATTGATGTTATTTTCTGTAACTAACTGTTACTAAAGCAGAAGGAACTTTTTTTGCAGCTGGCTAAAGCCAAGCAGCAAGGAATGGAATTTATTGTGTTTTATTCATCTACAATGAATGTATTTATTGGACATCCATTGCAGTCTGGCTTTAGCCGACTGCAAGTCAATCAGATATATTCCTTAATTTCCAGGTATTTGTTGGATATTTCATCAATCAAAGCTAATTATTACTTACGGGAGATGATCGGATACCCTGTTACATTTTAACCCTTTTAACTGATTCTACCCCTTTCAAGCCTTCCGGCAGCTTCAACCCGTTCAATTGCAAAAGCATTCAGCCATTGAATTTACCGGTTCAGCATGAAAATATCCCCATTCGGCATGTTTCTTTTTTTTAATCACCTGATTGCAACCATTTTTGCACCTATCAAAAATTAAAAAATTGAAGACATGAAAACTATTTATGCAACACACACCACAAAAAAAGAAACCAGGCATGCGCTCAGATTTGACCAGGTTTCAAACGTAAAAACCTTTTCCGCTAAGTTGATGCTGTTGATCGGGCTTTTGCTTTCATTTGCAGTCATATCACCGGCACAAACACTCACCCTCCTTTCACCTAACGGTGGCGAAACCTGGATGTCGCACACCTCACAAACAATTCAGTGGCAGCTCAATGGCGATTATGCTGACCTATACATTGAGTTCTCAGAAGATGGAGGCAATTACTGGTATTACATTGCTTATGTACCTGACACTGACAGCACCAGTGAACTGACGGTTATCAACAATTTGTATGAGACACAAAACGGACTCGTCAGAATATCGCTTTACAACGATGCGACAGTTTCCGATGAAAGCGACAGCGTGTTTACGGTTATTCAAAACCCGATATACTTTTACACGCCATTCAATGGCCAGGGGATATATGCCGGCGTTGATGTAACCCTTTCGTGGTATAGTTATTTCTTTGATACTTTCGATGTGTATTACACCATTGACGGGGGAGCCGCATGGATACAGATTGCATCATCATACACTGAATCTGCACTTGTATGGTCAACCCCCACAACGCTTTCCGACCAATGTATGATCAAGGTGGCCGATGCAAACAACCCTGCCGATTACGGATTGAGTGCCACATTCTCACTATTTGAGGTGCCAACAGCAACCATTATTTCACCCAACGGGGGCGAAACATGGAACTACAACAGCCCCGAAACGGTTTCATGGTCGGGTACCAACCTGCCCTATTATTTATACATCGAATTCTCGGACGACGGGGGTCAAAACTGGGAATACCTTGGCTACGGTTATGGTGAGCCGACCGGGGGATCGGTGAACATTTATGTGCCTTATTCCGCTACGGACAGTGCACTCGTCAGGCTGGTTGATCCCGAGTATGGTATTGTGCTCGATGTAAGCGATCAGCCTTTCCATATTTTTGTTCCACCAGTAATAATGTACAATCCATGGGAAGGCCAGCAGTTTTACATTATGGAGGAGATATGGATTAACTGGTGGGCACCCGATTTAAACCAGGTAAACATTGACTTATCCACCGACTTTGGAGAAAGCTGGGTAAATGTTGCCGAAAATATTGATGCCTCGGCAGGCTGGTACAGCTGGACACTTTCGGGTACACCTTCCGATAGTTGCCTGGTGCGCGTGTCTGATGCTTCGGATGCTACACAATTTGGAATAAGCAATCGTTTCGTATTGATGGCAACACCGGTCATCACTCTCAACAACCCTGTTGGCGGCGAAATATGGAATACCGATTCGGATTACACCATTTCGTGGACCTACGACAACCTCAACGCTTACTATGTTGTGGTTGACTATTCTGTCGACAATGGCCAAACCTGGAACTATCTGGGATATGCAGCCATGGAAGAAGGCGAAGGGAGTATGGATTGGACCACACCACAATTGGAATCTGATCAGTATCTGATCAGGGTAAGAGACACCTATTACGATTTTGTAGGCGACACCAGTGGTTTGTTTAGCGTTCGGTCCTTTCCCGATACACCAATCTGTATCGTTTCGGTTGACAGCGCAACGAACAACAACATCGTGATATGGGAAAAACCGGCAAGTGAACTGATTAGCAACTTTATTATTTACAAAGAATCGGATGAATCAAACATTTACCTGCCAATTGGCACGGTTGCCTATGACAGCCTATCCATATTTACTGATGCCAATTCAAATCCTGCCATTAAATCGTACCGTTACAAGCTTGGTTTTTCCGATGCGGAGGGAAATGTCTATCCGATGGGTGCCCTGCACCAAACCATCCACCTTTCCATTAACAAGGGGGTAAATAATTCGTGGAACCTCATCTGGAATGATTATAAAGGCTTTACGTTTCCTTCATACAATATTTACCGCAGTTTTGATGGTGCGGCCTACGAAATGATCGCCACCATCTCCTCCAGTTTCAATTCATATACCGACATTGATGCGCTAACCGGAGAAGTGTTTTATTATATTGAGGTAATTAACGCCAATGGATGCAACCCCACCACACGTGGAACCATTAATTCGTTGTCGAACATCGCCACAAATAACTTTTTGGGTATTGATGATCATTTGTCGGAGATGGGGGCAAGGCTCTATCCTAACCCTGCCAGTCAAACGGTAAATCTGAAATTGGACGAAAGCGTCGATGATTACAGTATACAACTGCTCAACCTTACCGGTAAGGTGGTGATGGAAAAAGAAATAGTGTCACAAATGAAAAGCCAGTTACACCATTTTGATGTTTCTTTGCTGGAAAATGGTTTTTACTTTGTGAAAATCACGACAGGAAACAGGAGTGCTACGACGAAAATAATTATCTGGCACTGATATGGTGCCTGACAGTTCTGATTTGAAAGTTTAAATAATGCATACTCAAACCTACATGAAATCAATTCATCACACCAGTGTTTATGTAGCTGTCATCGCAATAGCAAATTTGTTATTGCTGGTGACAGCTTGTAAGCACGACCCCGAGTTTCCGGGCGAGCCTGTGCCGCCCGATCCGGATACCACGGTTTGCGATACGGCGAATGTTACCTTTTATGGCAGCGTACTGCCCATTCTGCAGGCAAAATGTATCGAATGCCATTCGGGTGCCGTACCCACGGGCAACCTTGATTTTACCAACTACGACCATGTGGCTCTGGTGGCCGAAAACGGCGCGCTGCTGGGAGCGCTGCACCACGAAACCGGATATGTGCCCATGCCCAAAGACGGCAATATGCTTGATGATTGCTCGTTGACTCAAATCGGAATATGGGTGCGTGATACCACGTTTACCGATCCCGGTGGCGGCAATGAAGATCCCTGTGACCCGGATACGGTATATTTTCAGAACGAGATATTGCCACTCATTATCTCCACTTGTGCCACAACCGGTTGCCACGATCAACTCACCGGCGAACAGGAAGTGCTTTTGGTGGACTACGCTTCAATCATCGAATATGGCGACATTAAGCCATTCGATCCCGGCAACAGCGACCTGTATGAGAAAATAACCGATGATGACCCCGACGACAGGATGCCACCGCCCCCGGCCAGCCCACTTTCGTTGGAACAAAAGAATAAAATCAAAAAATGGATTGAGCAGGGAGCTCTCAACAATGCATGCGAGGAGGATTGCGATACCACCCATGTTACCTTCTCGGGTACCATCTGGCCGATTGTTGAACTGAACTGCCTGGGATGTCACAGCGGTCCGCAACCTTCGGGTGGTTTTACCCTGACCGATTACAACGCGGTGGTGGTGCAGGCCAACAACGGAAAGCTTTTTGGTGCCGTAAACCACGATCCCGGCTTTGTGTCCATGCCACGCAACGCTCCGCAATTATCAGATTGTAAAATAGATCAAATACGAATTTGGATAGAAGATGGAACACCTGATAACTAAAACCCTGAGATTATTGACGGCTGCAATTCTTGTTGTAAGCCTTCATTCATGCTACAATGACAATGTTGAAGAACTTTATCCCGGTTCATCAAATTGTGATACGACCAATGTTACCTTCACCAACGATGTTTGGCCTGTAATCAATGCCAATTGTACTGTTTGTCACGGCGGAGGATTCCCTTCGGCAAATGTATCCCTGACAAACTATAATGAAATTGTTGCAGCCTCAAAAAACGGGAGCCTCCTGGGTGTAATCAGACACGATGCAGGATGGCCACCAATGCCAAACGGAGGAGGTATGCTGCCCGACTGTAATATTAAAAAAATTGAAATTTGGATAAACGCAGGATCTCCTGAGAACTAAACTATACACGGATCAGGAATCTGACTAAATCATTTACATCATGAAAAAACTATTAAAAATAGCTGTTATCCTTGCCATAATCGGAGTACTATCTGCCATGTATGTATGGTTCTTTGTTTACAATAAACCCCATCGCAATTACCAAACTGCAGAAGTTGATTTTACACTTCCTGCACAAATGTGTTATAACCAATACGCAAACAGGGCCGACGAGGCAATTCAATACACAGGTAAAGTCCTGCAGATTGACGGAATTCCGTCTTCAATAGAAAAAACCGACTCAACTGTTATCATCGTGTTTGCATATAACACCGGAATGTTTGGTGACGAAGGGATTCGTTGTTCGGTATTACCCGATTATCAGGATAAAGTTCAGGAAATCAAACTTATGAAACAGGTCGTTATGAAAGGCTATTGCGCAGGTTATAATGGTACTGACGTAATCCTGGAATACTGCTCTATAATAACTCAATAAAACACAACATCATGAAAACGAAATATCTTATTATCACTATAATCGTCTTATTATCAACTTCGGTATTCGGACAAAGGTATATCACCAAAACCGGTCACATCTGGTTTCATTCCGAAGCTCCTCTGGAAACCATCGAGGCACACAACAGCCAGGTGAACGCTGCAATGGATATTAAAACCGGAGCCATTGTTTTTAAAGTACTGATGAAATCGTTTATTTTTGAGAAAGCATTGATGCAAGAACATTTCAATGAAAACTATATTGAAAGTACGTTTTATCCCAATGCAACTTTTCAGGGTAAAATTACCAACTCTGAGAATATTGATTTTTCAACACCAGGCACTTATAATGCTGAAATAACAGGGGAATTGACCATTCATAATGTGACGAACAAGGTAATGGCAACGGGGACTTTAGAGGTAACACCCGAAATAATCCATGGCAAATCAAAATTCAGTATTCAGGTGGCCGATTATAACATCAGGATTCCTGACGTTGTCGCAGGAAAAATTGCAGAAGATGTCGATATTTATGTTGATATTCAACTGAAAGAACTCAATAAGGAATCATTAAAATCCGCAAATTAATGAACCTGAAAAGCACAATCATAGCCGCATCAATGATCTGGATTCAATTAGGTCTTTTTGCACAGGATGACTTGATGAATATGATTTCTGAGGAAAAACCAACCATCGAGTACACCGATGCCACCTTTAAAACAACATTCCTTGTCATCGGGCAATCCATCGAAAATCCGCCGGTTGGTAATTTAATATTTAATGTACAGCATCGTTTTGGAGCCATAAACAGTGGTTCGTACGATTTTTTTGGCCTGGACCAGGCCGTTACCCGTATCGCTTTTCAATATGGACTAGCCGAATGGCTGGGTATTGGAATAGGCCGTTCATCGTACAAAAAAACATATGATGGCTGGGTAAAAGCCAAATTTCTTCGTCAAAGTACCGGTTTACGAAAAATGCCAGTTTCGATTGATTATTATGGCAATATCGCGGTGAGTGCATTAAAATGGTCTGAACCCGATCGGACCAATTTCTTTAGTTCACGTCTTTCGTTTGCCAACCAGTTGCTTATTGCGCGTAAATTCAGCCCGGGCGTATCAATTCAATTGGTGCCAACACATGTACATTATAATCTCGTTGAAACCAAAGAGGATGACAATGATGTTTTTTCATTGGGGGCAGGCGGACGATTTAAAATCAGTAAGCGGGTCAGCATCAACTTTGAGTATTATTATATCATATCACAGCAAACCCGTGAGCAATATACCGATCCCTTCTCCATTGGATTTGATATTGAAACAGGCGGTCATGTTTTTCAATTATACGTATCGAATGCAGAGGGCCTTATTGAAGAACACATTATGGGGCGCACAAGTGGAAAATGGTGGAATGGCGACATCCATTTCGGGTTTAACATCAGCCGTACCTTTACCATCAAAAAACCGAAGAAATTCATGGGGGAGTAGCTGGCAGGAATTAAGCACTGCATAATATTCGGCCTTATCAAACTTTCGCTGACAGGGTTAGAAGTGACAAAAAAACACCCAACTCTGGCGCGCATTTAGCGATAGCGTTACGCGTGACAACACACTTCTTTAACAAAATCTCTGGTGCGCGTTTTTTTCCAACGCTTGCCTTTACCAATAACCACAACCTGTATCAACTATCGCTTTATCAGGCTTTTAACAAAACATAGTCCAGTTGCCAGAATTGAACCAGCATTTGTCTTATTGACTCACAAATTGTTGTATTTAAGGGCATGCGAACCATTCGTACGCCAATGGAGGATGATTGATGAAGAAGAGTTCCCAAAAAAAATTCATAATCCATTAAAACCTATATTTGTGTATTGTAAAAATCTAAAATAAAATCAGGTTATGAAAAAGTCGTTACACCTTTTGATTGTTCTGTGTTTTTTGGTCATTACAACGGTTCTGACATCCTGTAAACGCGACGATTCGTCCAATACTCCCGCTTATGGAGATAAAACATTGGAGTTGATCGGCATTGTTGAAAGTAATCAGAACATAAAATCGCTTTTAGTCAAGTCTATTGATCAGGCAAAGATGGTGAATCCGGATAAAAACACAAATCCGGCGCAAACGCTCGAAGAATACTATGAATTTGTTACATGGGCAGAAACCTGCATGCCCTGGACCATTCTTCCGGGCACACCCTACCCTTTGTTGTATGATAAGATTGATCAGAGCCTGGATTATTTCTATTTCATCAACGACCAGCCGCTTACCGAGCTTGAGGGCCTGGGGTTGTATCATAACTCACTTCAGTATGTGACGCCTTACACCGATTGGCTGGTAAGTTTCAATAAAGCATGGGGCTTGTATCTCAATACACCGGAGTCGTGGAAAGACGAATATTATCAAATGGCGTTGGCTGATGATCGGTTTGGTTTGTCGAACGATTGGTACGAAGATCCTTCAAACTGGAACTCGTTTAACCGGTTTTTTTCGAGGTATCTCAAATCGCCGGATAAACGGCCGATTGCTTCCCCCGACGACAACACCATTGTTGTATCTCCGGCAGACGCTGAACCCGAAGGTGAATGGCAAATTGATATCAATTCTAATGTTGTCGAAAAAGATGGTGTGCCCATTAAATCGGGAACCTTAATTTCGGTTGTAAAATTAATTGGCGAAGACAGCCAGTACCAAAATGAATTTGCCGAAGGTACTTTAACGCACACTTTTCTTAATGTACAAGATTATCACCGCTACCATTTTCCGGTAGGCGGCGTAATCAAAGAGGTTAGAATTATTAATGATGAAGAAGCTGTTGGCGGCATTATTACCTGGGATGCGACAAATGAAAGATACATGCTGAATGATTCAATTCCGGGCTGGCAGGCAATCGAAACAAGGGGTTGCGTGATTATTGACACAGAGGATTTCGGATTGGTGGCATTGCTTCCAATTGGGATGTCGCAGGTGTGTTCGGTAAATTGGGAGACGAATATTACCGTTGGCACACGTGTAATTAAGGGAGATATGCTTGGATATTTCCTGTTTGGAGGTTCTGATTTTGTAATGATCTTTCAGAAGGATGCCGGATTTGTTTTGGAAACTTCAAAAACACCGGCTAACGGGCAATCTTATCCTCATTTACTAATGGGCGAAAAATACGGAGTAATAACTGGGTTGAAGGACTAATTCCTGAAAGAGAATTGGTACGTTGCAAACGAACTGAGGAATTTCCCGGAAGCTTGATTTTATCAAATTTTGGCGGGTTTGTTGATTTTTGTTTTGTGAATTTACAATCATAGCGTGTAACTTAGAGAATCTCAACTAACTTGTTACCAAAACCTGACAATCGACTCCATCAATTCTTAACCCCCAATTTAAAACCAATAAAATATATTCCTAGATTTACCATCCAAACACCCGATGGTTCATTTATTATGAAACAAAGAATTTGTGTTAAACATGAATTAACCGCATGCAAAGAAACCGAATTGAAATAAATTAAACCGATATCAACATGATTGAAAATATAGAATAAAGAATAATGTACGACTGCATAATAAACAGGACTATGAGCACCGCACCGCGCCAGGCGATGTCCCGATATCGGAAGTGTTGAACCCACCATCGCCCCGTGGGTTATGCACTTATCGAAGGATTGGGTTATTTTATAAGCTATTAGTGTCACCGTTTGGTAATGTAATACCGGATTTAACTCATATTCGCGTCGTTATAGATTTAATTTCTATTTTCGCAAAGTAGTATCAAAAAACAGGAACAACGCCTTTAATCGGCCGGGCAGCCCCAATTGAAATACCGAGTGGGGTGCGGGTTGCGAAAAGTGATCAGGCAACAAAAAATAGGGTAAAATGAAATTAGTTTTGACATTTACTTTGATAACTTTAGCCAACTTGACTTTTGGTCAGGCTACCTTTCCTGATTTTTTACGGGGAACATGGAAGATGGAGAACAAAGAAATTTATGAACACTGGGATAAACTTGACAACAAAGAGTTAAAGGGTATTTCGTTCAGAATAAATAATGGGCAACTAATTGTTTCTGAATATCTGGACATCATTCAAAAGAATAACGAAATAATATATACCGCCATTGTTCTCGATCAAAATCAAAAGAAAGGTATTGAGTTTAAAATGACGCAAACCGACAGTACATTTATCTTTGAAAACGCATTCCACGATTTTCCGAAAAAAATTGTTTACCAAAAACTTTCTGACAACAAAATTTTCGTTCAAGTTTTGGATGAAAAGCAAAAAGGATATGGTTACGGTATGACGAAACAAGGTATCGTAACGACTGAACAAGACACAACGATTTCAAATCCGGATTACGATAAGGCATTGGCCGAAAAATTAGGCGCCGACGATTACGGAATGAAAAAGTACTATTTGGTCATCCTCAAAACTGGAACAAACACCACTGCCGAAAACAATTGATCACTGAAAGTTTCAAAGGGCATTTGGATAACATTAATAAGTTGGTTAAGGAGGGTAAACTCGTTGTTGCCGGTCCTTTGGGGAAGAATGAAAACAGCTACAGGGGAATTTTTATTTTGAACAATATTAACTCGATCGAAGAGGCGCAGGATTTATTGCAAACCGACCCCGCAATAAAAAACAGTTTTCTGGATTATGAAATTTTTAACTGGTATGGCCCGGCTGCACTTCCCGAATATTTGCCAGTTTCCGATAAAATATGGAAATCGAATCCCTAAACTGATTGAGGTTATAGGTTGGATAAACGAAATGGTTAAAATCGAAAATGATAATCGCTTAATACTTAAGAAATGGCAGAATTAAAAACCAAACAGAACGATGCAGGCGTTCACGAATTTATTAATTCATTTGCCGACACCGAACAAAAGAGAAAAGACAGCTTTGAAATTCTCAAACTAATGCAGGATGTTACAGGTTATGAACCTAAAATGTGGGGAGGTTCGATTATCGGATTCGGGCAGTACCATTACAAGTCTGAAAGAAGCCGGCAGGAAGGCGATTGGCCGCTTGTAGGGTTTTCTCCCCGAAAAGCCGCCATCTCGCTTTATGTATATTCAGGCTGTGCGGGGCAGGATGAATTGCTGAAGGATTTGGGGAAATTCAAAATGGGAAAAGCCTGCATTTACATTAAGAAATTTTCGGACATCAACCAGGAAGCTCTTAAAAAACTGATCAAATCAACGGTTGATTTTCTTCAAACAAAATACAAATAAAGAAACTCGTACTTTTGCATTTGTGAAAATTAAATTTTATGCCATATCATTATTACTATCATTCCTGGTAGTATTGAGTCATGAGATGATTGTTCATCATCATCATGTGGACTTGGCTTTGAATTTTTCTGGTATAGTTGAGCATGATGATGACCACGAACACAAACATCTGCACGAGGGTGAGCATCAACACAATCATGATTCACAAAAAGAAGAAAAGAGTACCGAACATAACCACCCTTTTCCTTTTCATCATCACATTTTAGCAACGAATGATTTCACAATTGAAAGAACTAATCTGTTAGAATCAAACACCCAGGTTCGTGAGGTTTCTTTGCTCATTTATACCGAATTATTCCGAACAGAACTTTTTAAGCCACCTGATCTTGAAGGAAAGTGCTTTAAAGAACCCCCATTTTTAATATCATCATTAAGCTACCTCAAGGCATCTGCGCTACGAGGCCCTCCTGCTATTATTTAGATCAATGAGACTGTGATTTCAGAAATCCCGGGAATTCGGGATGAACTGAAATCACTTAGTCGTACCGATTCCCGATGCGAAGCTATCGGGATCTTAGGATTCAATTCTACGATTTTTAATATTTAAACAATAGAACAATGAAAATTAAGATCATTTTATACACAGCACTTGCCTTAATCTTTGCAAGCTGCCATACCAACCATGATGCAGAAGAGTCGCATCACGATGAAGTTTCAATAAAAATTACCGCCTACAGTAACGAATTTGAAGTTTTTGCCGAAGCCGACCCTTTTGTGGTTGGTGAAACAGGTGAAATATTATCGCATTTCTCCCATTTACCAGGTTTCAAGGCGTTGGAGAGTGGAAGTATGACTGCCCGCTTAATAATTAACGGCAAGGAAACCAGCCATACACTTGATAAGCCAACCCGAAAAGGCATTTACAAATTTGTATTAACACCCGAAACCGAAGGTGTTGGTCAATTGGTTTTTGACATTGTAACAGATAAAGGAGAATTCCAGATAATTGCTCCCGAAGTACAGGTGTATGCCGATGAACATGATGCCATTCATGCAGCGGAACAGATTGTTTTTTCATCAACCAATGCAACAGTTTTTACAAAAGAACAATCGTGGAAAATTGATTTCGCAACTGAATATCCTAAAGTTGAACCCTTTGGACAGGTTATTAAAACCACGGCCCAGGTGCAGTCTGCCCAGGGTGACGAAACCATAATTACAGCCAAAACAAATGGAACTGTTTTGTTTGCTGCTGAAAATGTGCTGGAGGGAAAAGCGGTATCAAATGGACAAGTTCTTTTTTCCATATCGGGAAGTGATTTAGCCAACAATAATTCTACGGTCTACTTTCAGGAAGTAAAAAACAATTACGAAAAGGCAAAAGCCGATTATGAGCGATTAACTGAACTGGCAAAGGATAAAATAATCTCAGAAAAGGACTTGCTCAGTGCAACAAACCAGTACGAAAACGCAAAGGCAAACTACAACAATCTGGTTAAAAACTTTAGTGCTTCCGGACAGAATGTAACAAGTTCAATGAATGGATATATAAAACAGGTGTTTGTGCAAAACGGGCAATATGTTGAAGCAGGGCAAGCCATTGTTGCCGTTTCGCAAAACAAAACATTGCTGTTAAAGGCAGAAGTTCAACAAAAGTATGCACCTGTTTTAGCCACAATCAATTCGGCTAACATTCGCTTGCTTCAAAACAACGAGACTTATACGCTGGCAGAACTAAACGGAAAAATAGTCTCTTTTGGCAGAAATACGAATAATGATAATTTCTTACTTCCAATAAATATTCAAATCGATAATAAAGGAGATTTTGTTTCGGGCGGCTTTGTTGAAGTATACCTAAAAACTTTAACGAATACTCTGGCATTAACAATACCAAATGCCGCTTTATTGGAAGAACAAGGCACTTATTTTGTATTTGTGCAGGTTCATCCCGAGCTCTTCGAAAAAAGAGAAGTGAAAGTGGGGGCAACCGATGGTTTGAAAACTGAAATAGTGAAAGGTATTACACAACAGGAACGGGTAGTAACTGCAGGAGCTATTCTTGTAAAACTGGCTCAGGCAACAGGAACGTTGGATGCTCATTCAGGTCATAACCATTAAATCGAACACACATGTTAAATAATATTATAAAGTTCTCACTGAACAACAAGTATCTCATTTTACTAGCTTCAATGTTGCTGGTGGTTATCGGAATGAGAACCGCTATAAATATGGATGTGGATGTGTTCCCCGATTTTACTTCCCCAACGGTTGTTGTAATGACAGATGCACATGGTATGGCATCGGAAGAAGTAGAGCGGTTGGTCACCTTTCCCATTGAAACTTCTGTAAATGGAGCAACCGATGTCCGCAGGGTACGTTCCGTTTCTTCGCAAGGTTTTTCGTTTGTTTGGGTCGAGTTTGATTGGGGTACCGACATTTTCAAAGCCCGTCAGATTGTAAGCGAAAAACTCATTAGCGTTTCATCGCTAATGCCTATCGGAGTCGGGCAACCTACATTAGCTCCACAATCGAGCATCATGGGCGAAATTTTCCTTATCGGAATTCAAGCAGACAGCACCAGTATGATGAATTTAAGAACCATTGCCGAGTGGAATGTAAAACCTTTGATATTGGCAACCGGAGGCGTTTCACAGGTAACCATTATTGGAGGCGATTACAAGCAATATCAAATATTGGCGAATCCTGAAAAAATGAAATACTACCATGTTTCCATGCTCGAATTGGCTGAACTATGCAAAGGAATAAGTCAGAATTCATCGGGAAGTGCAGTCAGACAGTATGGCAATGAATATGCAGTGCGTGGGATGGCCCGGACTGCCGATGTGGACGAACTGGGTAATTCTTTTATAAAGTCGGTTAATGGCAAACCTGTCAGAGTAAGAGACGTTGCCGAAGTGAAAATTGGTGGTGCTGTTAAAATGGGACATGCTTCTCAGAATGCCAAACCAGCCATTATTCTTGCCATTTCAAAACAGCCTAACACCAATACCCTGGAGCTTACTAAATTGGTCGAAGCCAACCTAAATGGCCTACAAAAAACCTTACCGCCTGATGTTGTTTTAGACACAAAAATTTTCCGTCAGGCCGATTTTATTGAAACTTCGGTAAAAAATGTGCAAAATGCATTAATTGAAGGGGGTATTTTTGTAGTCATCATATTGTTTTTGTTTTTAGGAAGCTTTCGCACGACCATTATTTCTCTTACGGCTATCCCCTTGTCGTTGCTTGGAGCCATATTGGTGCTTAAAGCTTTGGGCTTAAACATTAACACCATGAGTTTGGGCGGTATGGCCATTGCCATTGGCTCGTTGGTTGACGATGCCATTATTGACGTGGAGAATGTCTATAAGCGCTTACGGCAAAACCAACAAAAACCTAAAGCAGACAGGCAATCATCCTTTAATGTGGTTTTTGAAGCATCAAAAGAGATTCGGGCATCTATATTGAATGCAACACTCATTATCATTGTCGCGTTCCTGCCGTTATTTTTCCTGTCAGGAATGGAAGGTCGCATGTTGCAGCCTCTTGGTATTTCATTTATCGTTTCCTTATTTGTTTCTCTTATTGTAGCTATGACCTTAACGCCATTGCTTACAAAGTTGATGCTTACCGATGAAAAGTATCTGGCAAGGAATGAAAAAGAAAAGTGGTTGGTACGAAAGTTAACCGCCTGGTATGAAAAATCGCTTACATGGGCACTAGAACATAAGAAAACGGTTGTTTTTTCTTCCCTTGGATTGTTCGTCCTATCACTCGTGCTATTTACATCAATGGGTCGTAGCTTTTTGCCTGAATTCAACGAAGGCTCGTTAACGCTGTCCGTTGTTACAAAACCGGGTGCCTCATTAGAAGAAAGCAACAAATTGGGCAATCTGGTGGAAACCGAATTGTTGTCCATTCCCGAAATTACCGGAACGGCACGTCGAACAGGCCGGGGCGAACTGGATGAACATTCGCAAACAGTAAATAGTGCCGAAATTGATGCCACGTTTGAACTCAACGACCGAAGTCGGGAGGAATTCATGGCAGATGTACGCGAAACCATTGCGCGCATTCCGGGTATTGCCGCAACGGTCGGTCAGCCTCTTGGACATCGTATTGACCACATGCTTTCAGGTACAAGGGCAAATATTGCCATAAAACTCTTTGGCAACGACCTGAATAAAATGTTTGTCATTGGAAATCAGGTTAAAAGTGCGATTACAGGTATCGAAGGTTTAGTAGATGTAAATGTTGACCAACAAGTTGAAATACCACAAATTCAAATAATAGCCAATCGCAATATGTTGGCGCAATACGGCATCACCATCGAACAGTTTAACGAATATGTTGATATTGCCTTTGGCAGCGAAAAAAGAGCAGATATTTATGAAGGACAAAGTCGTTTTGATCTGGTTTTGAGGTTAAATAGCGATTATACTGAAACAATTGAAGGCATACGCGCAGCCCTGATTGATACCGAAGACGGTAAAAAAGTGCCTTTAGAACAAGTGGCCGATGTAGTTTCAGTTTCGGGGTCAGGTTCAATAAGCCGGGAAAATGTGCAACGTAAAATTGTAATTGCTGCAAACGTGGCAGGTAGAGATTTGCGCAGTGTGGTGGAAGAAATACAAGCTACAGTAGCCGAAAATGTAGAACTTCCCGAAGGCTATCGGATTGAATATGGCGGACAGTTTGAAAGCGAAGAAAGTGCTTCAAAAACACTCATGATAACATCCATATTGGCTATACTCATCATTTTCTTACTGCTGTTTCAGGAATTTAAAAGCTTTAAACTTGCCGGAATCGTATTATTGAATTTGCCATTGGCATTGATTGGTGGTGTGTTTTCAATTTATTTTACTTCAGGAGTAATGAGTATTCCTGCAATTATTGGGTTTATTACACTCTTTGGAATTGCTACCCGAAACGGTATATTGCTTATTTCAAATTATCAGCGATTGCAAAGTCGGGGAGTATCCTTGATTGAAACAATAACTCAAGGTTCATCCGACCGTTTGAATGCAATTTTAATGACAGCCCTTACGGCAGCATTGGCGTTAATTCCGTTGGCTGTACAAGGTGAATTGCCCGGCAATGAAATCCAAAGCCCTATGGCAAAAGTAATTTTGGGTGGATTATTGACATCAACTCTGCTCAATATTTTCATTATCCCAATAGTTTACAGCATTTTAAACAATCGTGGAATCATTAAAACTGAAGAAGTATGAAAAAAATAATAATAGCTCTGATAAGCTTGACAGCATTTCAAATAAACCTTTCTGCCCAAAACAATGTTGATTCGGTTTTGGCTCAAATTGAAAGAAATAACACCACGCTGGCTGCTTTACAAAAAAGAGCCGATGCCGATAAAATTGGCAACAAAACAGAGAACTACCTCCAGAACCCTGAAATTGAATTTAATTATTTGTGGGGTAATGAGGCAACTGGTAACCGTACAGATTTTAGTGCCAAACAGACCTTCGATTTTCCAACAGCGTACAGGTATAAAAATCAAATTTCGAACATTAAAAACGAACAAGTTGAACTGGAATATCAAAAGCAACGAAAGGAATTGCTTCTGAATGCCCGGTTAATTTGCTACGATTTGATTTATACAAATGCATTAAAATTGGAACTAACAAACAGGCTTAGCCATGCGCAAAGCATTGCCGATGCTTACAAATCGAAATTCGATATTGGTGAAACCAATATCTTGGAATACAATAAGGCACAATTAAACTTGCTGAATTTGAGTAAAACCATGGAATCGCTTACCATTGAACAGGAAGCATTGCAAGCTGAATTGACCCGTTTAAATGGTGGTGTTCCGGTCAACTTAGCAGAAAATGAGTTTCAGGTTATCGTTCTTTCGACCGATTTTGAGCAATGGTACGTTCAAGCCGAGCAAATCAATCCTTTATTGAATTGGTTGAAAAAGGAGGTTGAATTAACGCAAAAACAAATAAGCCTAAACAAGGCTTTGAGTATGCCTAAATTTCAGGCAGGTTATATGAGCGAATCATTGATTGGTCAGGATTTTAAAGGAGTTACTGTGGGCTTGTCAATCCCCATGTGGGAGAACAAGAACACCGTAAAATACGCAAAAGCCAATGCGCTTGCACTTGAAAATACGACAGCAGATAATAAAATTCAGCTATACAGCCATTTGAAAATGCTACATACAAAAGCCATTTCTTTGCAACAAAGTGCAAACGATTATAAATTAAAATTAGCATCATTCAATAACTCAGAACTTCTAAGAAAGGCGTTGGACAAAGGTGAAATATCCCTGATAAACTATATGCTTGAACTTTCCATTTACTATGAAAGTGTAAATAACCTTCTGGAATTGGATCGAGACTTGAATAAAGCAATTGCGGAATTAAATCAATATTTATGAGAGAGCATAAAAGCAAATACGAGAACAAAACTATGTTGGTAGTACTACTTACTGCCATAACAATGGTTGTAGAGATCATTTTCGGATTAACAACAAAATCAATGGCTTTATTGGCCGATGGCATTCACATGGGTTCCCATGTGCTTGCAATCGGGCTAAGCTGGGTAGCTTATATCATAGTTCGTAAAGTATCTAAAAGTGAGAAGTTTAAAGGAAATTCAGATAAAATACTTTCCCTTTCAGGATACAGCAGCGGTTTGATGTTACTGATTTTTGCCGTAGTTATTATGATTGAAGCAGTTCAACGCTTTTACAATCCGGTAGATATTTTTTATAAAGAAGCCATTTTGGTGGCCTCAATCGGGCTGGTTGTAAATATTGCCAGTGCCTTTCTGTTGCACCATGATCATGAGCATTCCGACCATAACATTCGTGCAGCTTACCTCCATGTAATTGCCGATGCGCTGACAAGTGTTTCTGCAATTTTAGGGTTAGTAGCTGCAATGATTTGGGATATTCCTTTCATTGATACCATTGCTGCAATAATAAGTTCTTTTGTAATTGTCAAATGGTCGATTGGCTTATTGAAGGATTCTGGAAAAGCATTGCTGGAATATCCAGAATTGAAAAATTGATTGTTTTAGAGCTAAATAATTATCATACAGACTGAAGGGAATAAACACCAGCACTCATCGGGTATAGTGCATTTGGAGTATAGTGCTAATAATGAATGATTTACATCCAATAAATGGTATAACAGTTTGATAGATTCGTGCTTCAAAACAATGATGGCGCCTGATTTGTTTATCACAATTATTACCTGGAATTACCCATCAAGATAAACTATATTGTCCCATAACCCCAAATTCCGATGGCTCTGCCAGGAATGGCAGAACCCATGTTCACCTGCCACTTCCCATTTTTCTTGCTTTTGAATTACACCCGAAGTCTGTGAAACATGTAACATATTTCCATAATTGTGCAAAGGATATAAGGACACGGAAAGGTAATTTTGCCATGTTCAGATACAACTCTCACCTGATAGATCTTTATAAGTACCCTTGACGTGTACCCTGAGATTCTCTCGGGTTTAATTTAAAACGTTCACCTTATACTAATCCTTATGATAACCGTTAAAAAAGAAGGCATTATTTTAGAGAAAACACATTTTGAATTTGAAAACGAAGGCGTTCTAAATCCCGCAGCAATAAAGGAAGGAGACCATGTTCACCTTTTTTACCGGGCTGTGCAAAACGGTAACTACTCAAGTATTGGTTATTGCATGATGGATGGGCCATTGACAATTGGTGAACGTTGGGAAAAACCTATTCTGTTTCCGGAATTCGATTACGAATCTCATGGTGTTGAAGATGCACGGATTGTAAAGATTGATGATCTTTACTATTTGACCTATACCGCGTATGACGGTAAAGACGCACGGGGAGCTCTGGCCACCTCCAAAGATATGCGACATTTTCAAAAACAGGGGCTTATTGTTCCCCCTTTCACTTATGCGGAATTTAATTCCCTGTGTGAATCTGCAGAGAGAGTAGATAAAAAATATTACCGAAATAATGAATTTTACAACCGGAAAGCCGACCCTGATGAAAACATCATGTTGTGGGATAAGAATGTCATTTTTTTCCCCCGCAGGATTAATGATAACCTGGTATTTCTTCACCGGATCAGACCAGGAATTCAAATTGTTTCAGTAAAGAACTTAAAGGAACTCACCCGGGATTTCTGGACAAACTATTGCTTTCACCTGGATGAACACATTATCATGGACCCGGTTTATGAACATGAGTCAAGCTACATTGGCGGCGGATGCCCTCCGATTGAAACAGAACACGGCTGGCTTTTAATATACCATGGAGCTGAAGAAGTTAATAATGGGATTGTATATTCTGCCTGCGCAGCGGCTCTACTTGATTTAAATAATCCAGCAAAAGTAATAGCTCGTTTGCCTTATGCACTCTTCTCGCCTGAATATGTATGGGAAAAAAGAGGAGATGTAAACAATGTGGTTTTCCCAACCGGCACAGCCTTGTTTGGCGATACTTTATACATTTATTATGGGGCTGCCGATTCCCGCATCGCTTGCGCCTCATTGAGTTTTTCAGCGTTGCTGAAAGAATTAATCAATAATACATTGAAAGATGAAAAGTGAAATTTTATTTATGACCTCGTATCCCCCAAGGGAATGCGGGATAGCAACTTATTCACAGGATCTGATCAAGGCACTAAACAATAAATTCAGGAGTTCCTTCTCGATTAAAGTCTGCGCTTTGGAATCCGGGAAGATGAGCCTTGAGTATCCTGAAACAGTGCAATACAAACTCGACACTTCTTTTGCCCCGGGATATCATAAGTTGGCTCAATCCATTAATCAAAACAAACTCATCAAACTGGTTGTGATCCAGCATGAGTTTGGTTTTTTTCATCAGCAGGAAGCAGCTTTCCTGCAATTTATTTATGAGGTTGCTATGCCGGTTATTGTTGTTTTTCATACGGTGCTGCCCCGGCCGGATGAGCGGTTAAAAGCAAACGTTCAGACTATTGCCGACGCCTGCGGTTCCATTGTTGTAATGACCAACAGTGCCGCCGAATTGTTAAAGCATGATTATGATGTACCTGAACAAAAAATTTCAGTTATTGCTCACGGAACCCACCTGGTCTCTCACCTGGAGAAAGAATCATTAAAAGAAAAATACGGGTTATCCGGCAAACGGGTACTTTCCACTTTTGGGCTGATTAGTTCAGGGAAGGATATTGAAACTACTTTAAAAGCCTTACCGGCCATCGTTAAAACAAGCCCTGATGTACTGTTTTTGGTGATAGGCAAAACACATCCCGAAGTGGTAAAATCAGAAGGTGAAAAATACCGCAAAATGCTTGAAACAACAGTAATTGAATCAGGTCTTCAAGACCATGTAAAATTTATCAACAGGTTTCTTGCTTTACCCGAACTGCTCGAGTATCTGCAATTGACAGATATATACCTGTTTACCGCCAGCGATCCCAACCAGGCGGTAAGCGGTACTTTTGTCTATGCCATGAGTTGCGCTTGTCCCATCATTTCCACCCCTATTCCTCACGCTAAGGAACTCTTATCAGATGAAACAGGAATGTTTTTTGATTTTCACAACGCACAGCAATTGACCGATGGTGTTATCCGGTTACTCAACGATGAACCATTGCGAAAGAAGATCAGTTTAAATGCCCTGCAGAAAATAGGTTCCACAGCATGGGAGAATTCTGCCGTTGCACATGCCATGCTTTTTGAGAAACAAGTTGGCGACAATATTGCAATTCGTTATAATCTTCCGGAAATCAACCTGGATCATATAAAAAAGTTGACAACCGGCTTCGGAATCATCCAGTTCTCAATTATTAATCAACCCGATATTGATTCGGGTTACACCCTGGATGACAATGCGCGGGCCTTAATAGCGATGTGCATGCATTATGAGCTGACTGCCGATAAAACAGATTTGGCTTATATCCAAATATATCTCGATTTCATCGAACATTGTCTACAGCCTTCCGGAGATTTTTTGAACTATGTTGATGGTAACAAACAGTTTACAGCTCAAAACGAAACCACCAACCTGGATGATTCCAATGGACGGGCTATATGGGCATTGGGATACGTTGTATCTCTGATGGGAAAATTACCTGAAGAGTTTATATCGCAGGCAACAATACTGATTGATAAATCCATGCGGTGCTTAGGTACGGTCCATTCCACAAGAGCCATGGCTTTCTCCATTAAGGGGTTGTATTTCAATTACGAAACATTTAAAAATCCCGAAAGTATTGAGCTTTTAACAACTTTCGCCGACCGGTTGGTTCAGATGTATAAGCATGAGTCGTCAGAAAACTGGGAATGGTTTGAAAGTTATCTCACTTACGCCAACAGCACATTGCCTGAAGCCATGTTATATGCCTGGATCGTAACCGGAGAACCCATTTACAAAGAGATCGCCCTGTCTTCGTTGAATTTTCTATTATCACATATTTATAAAAAAAACGGGATAGAAGTCATCTCGAACAAAAACTGGCTGCTCAGGGGACATGATGCAGGACAATATGGAGAGCAACCAATTGATGTGGCCTACACCATCATGACCTTAAGTAAGTTTTTGGAGGTATTTCACGACGAAGTATACTCACAAAAGATGGTGATCGCTTTTAACTGGTTTTTAGGTAACAACCGCTTACATCAGATTATTTACAATCCATGCACGGGAGGATGTTATGATGGATTGGAGGAAAACTATGTCAATATAAACCAGGGTGCGGAATCCACAGTAAGCTACCTGATGGCGCGATTAACCATGGAAAAGCGCATTGCATCCGAGGTCAAGCTTAAACTCCAATTCCAAAACCAGATAGGACTGTTACAAAAATAATTTCGATGTTAACATGTTGTTTAGTTATTAATCAGGGAGTGATACCTATATTAATACTTCCGGGTTTGCAATGTTGGTGGGATTTCCATTGATAAAGTTCATCACATTTTCAAAGGCCTTACCAAAGTACAATTCGTAACTGTTCTTTTCTGCATATCCCAGGTGGGGCGTGCATACAACATTTGACATTTTTAGTAACGGATAGTCCGGGTTATAAACGGGTTCTTCCTCATAAACATCAATACCGGCAAATCCTGGCCTCCCATTCTTCAGACAATTTAATAAGGCTCCTTTTTCAACCAGCTCGGCCCGGGCAGTATTGATAAAAACCGAAGACGGTTTCATCAGGTTTAAATCGCTTTCCTTTACAATTTCAAACGTCGTTTGGTTCAAGCGAAGATGTAGTGAAACAATGTCGGCAGTTTTAAAAAAGGCCTCCCTGCTGTTTGCACTTTCAAATCCATCCTGCACTGCATTTTTGCGCGAAGCGTCGCTACCCCAGACCATCACCTGGGCGCCAAAAGCCTTTGCATATTGTGCCATTCGTTTTCCAATCTTTCCATAACCCCAAATTCCGATGGTTTTGCCATGAATGGTGGAACCCATATTCACCTGCCACTTTCCATTTTTCATGCCTTCGATAGCGGCGGGGATTTGCCGGGTTGTATTCATGATGAGCAACCAGGCCAGTTCAGCCGGAGCTACAGGTGAACCGACCCCCTCGCTCACAGCAACATGGTGCCTGGTACACGCCGATAAATCCAGATGATTTGAAATTTTCCCGGTTTGACTGATGAGTTTTAATTTGGGCAGCCTCGATAACAATTCGTCGTTTATGGTGGTACGTTCACGGGTCAGGACCAGAATTTCCGCATCGTGAATTTTTTCGGCCAGCAGGTGGGAATTTGGTTCAAAATGGTTCAAAACCAAAACATCTTGTCCGTTTAATATTTTAAAACAATCAAGTGTCTTTATTATGCTAATGTAATCATCGGGTATGGCTATCTTCATGCTAAATAAATAATAGAGTATCAGTTGTTTAAATTAGTGGCGGCTTTGGTTTGTGCCGCCACTAATTTAATTAAAAAATTCAGAAGTAGTCAACCTGAATTTGCATCGACTAAACGTAATCATGTGGTGCTAGCCCTGCACATGTTCAGGACTCCATGCTCTTTCTGCGAAAGCAGCATCAAGTTCCGGTGAAGTTAAATGGTTTGAATAATTACTCAGTATCTTAACGCCAATACCCGCAATTATGCCCAGAACATGGGTTTCGGAATAACCTAAAGCTAAAAATTCATTTATTTCGTCCTGGGATGCCTTGCCCCTATTGATGGTTAACAATCGTGTTAACCTTGATAAAGCAGCAAGTTTGGTATCGGGAATGGGCTCTCCTTCTCTGATGGCCTTGGTTACACCGGCAGGTACTTTCGACATCATATCAGCCACAAAACTGTGAGCAGCCATACAATACGCACAGTTGTTCTCATAAGCAACCGATAGAAATATCACATCCTGCTCAACCGGGCTAAACCCTGAATTAGCCCTGAAACTTCCATAAGCATATGTGTAAGCATCCAACAAGGCTGTATTTGCACCCATTTTTTGATACATGTTCGGGATAAAACCTAATCCTTTTTTGGTCTTTTCAAATATTTCATTTGTTATTTGAGAATACTCCTGATTCTCTAGTTTTAAGTGTGCCATTTTTAATTTTAATTTAATAATTATTTTATTTATTTATAGATTCTGCCTGTTGGCAAATACATGCCCGACAGGTAGATTGTGATAATTCTTTGAAATAGTTTTATGCGAGCTTTCCAAGTTTGGATTATAGAGATATGTTTCACCAAAACGGTGAAAAAGTAGTTTCCAGACCTCTTGTCGTGAAGCATTTATCAATACGGCTTCCGTGGTAATTTTATTTGCATATTCCATCTTTCGATCATTTAATGTTTAACGGAGCAAAGATGGAAAGTAAATTTTCACTTGATTTTAATCTTCAGGTCAATTATTTGTGCTTTTGGCTCATTCGGTAAACCGATGGTGGTTGGCCGTGCTTTTCCTGAAACGATTTTGAAAAGTGGGCTAAATTATTGAACCCTGTGTCGTAGGCAATATCGGTTATTCGTTCGTTGGAAACCAACAGTAACTCTGCCGCTTTTTCAAGTTTTTTGTTTTTAATGAAGTTTGCCGGACTGTCGTTATACACGCGTTTAAACTCTCTTTTAAACGACGACAGGCTTAAGTTGGTGAGCTGGGCCAGGTCGTCGCCTGATAAATTGGAGTAGAGATGGGCGTCGACAATTTGCGTAAATGAGTAGGTTGATGGAGAGAATAAGCTGGTAAGAATTTGATTAATTGCGGGTGAGTCGTCGGTTTGAGTTAACAGCAGGATGATCTCCTTTAGTTTTAATACCAACAAATCTTCATTTACCAGCTCGGGATTCTCAAAATAAAATAACAGACTTTCAATGTATTTGTCAATCAGAATGGAGCTTTTAACCTTCGACATGCCCACCGTTGTCCCCGGTCGGGGATGTAGCAGAAATTTTGGAAGGTCATTTTCATAAACCTTTTTGAGAATTTCGGGATGAAAGTGAACAACAACTGTATGAAATGTATTCGAAGCAGGCGTGGGAATCATCCTGGTGATGTAGTTTCCGCATTTCATCAACACCGATTCCTGAACGGGGATTTTAAGGTGTTCAACTTCTGAAACCGCTTCGCCCCTTCCCTCAATAATATAGAAAAAGCACGCTTCCTCGGGCATAATGTTTGATTTTTGAAACGGCGGTTTAATAACAACCTTTTCAAAGATCATTCTGCCAAAAAGGAGGTAATTTTTATGTTCCAGAATCATCGTTTTTAGCTGGATTGTAGTATAACTTCCATATCGTGTACTTTAATGCCGAATAACAACTTTTCCCTTGACTATGGTCGAATTTTCGATTCCTGAAATAGTAAAGAAATAAAGACCTACAGGAAGATTGGCGGTGTAAATGTCAACAAACGAACCGAATGTAACTGATGTGTGAACCAAAACACCATCCAGGTGGTACAATACCAACAGGTGTTTTTCTTGTTTATCGTTATCGAAATAAATGGTGGTTTGGGTATTTGCCGGATTTGGGCGGATTTGATAACCCTTGTCGTGCAAATCGAGGATTTCGATGGAAGCTATTTCGGAAGTTCCACTCCTTCCCAACTCAAGCAGGTAATAGTTACGCTGATTCTTTACGGGGTTTTCATCAACAAATTCGTAACCCACAGGAAACGATGCGCTTCCGCAAATGCCCAATATCTCTCCAATTTCCTCAAAATGAACCTGATCGGTTGACCTTAATATCTTTGTACCATCGCAGGTGCTGCCTGACCTGATAACCCAATTTAAATAAATTTTCCCATCATTTTTATTCAACGTGAAACTATCCAAAATAGCGGTTTCCTGAGCAATGAGTGCTGTACCTGTCTGAAAAATCAACAGAAAAATCAAGGCAACTACCCCTCTTTTTTCGATTTTCATTTCACTTCTATTTTAAAGTAAATTTTGAAATTTAAGCGTAACCAGGGCGCCACCATCGGCCTGATTGGCAATCTGAATATCTCCTGAATGCGACAGCATGATCAGGCGCGCAGCTACCAGGCCAAGTCCATACCCTTCACTGTGATGTGAAATATCGTCGGCTCCAAACAAATCGAATTGACGCAGCAGGGCTTCATCACTAAAGCCCTTACCATTATCGTGGATAGTAACGCATATATGACCTGCTTCCTGAAAAGAATTAATGCTGATCAGGCCATTTTCCGGCGCATGCCTCATGGCATTTTCAAAGATATTTCTAAAACATTGTTTTATTAAATCAACCACACCGAATAGGGTTCCGCTTTCAGGCTGTATCTCAAAAATTATCTTCAAATGTTTGTCCTGAACCACTTCATCAAATGATTTCAACACTTCTAAAATGGTATCCCTGATTGCTATCGGATGGAATTCCATTTTGCTGCTTTGAACTTTTAATTGGGTTACCAACAAAGCTGTTTCCGAAAATTTCAAAAGTCTGTCTCCGGAAATCCTGATCCCTGTTACAAATTCAAGGTGATCTTCGTTTTCTAACTCTTGCTCCAATATGTTTGAAAACCCGATTATCCCGTTCAATGGTGTACGTAGCTCGTGGCTGATAATGGCCAGGAAATCACTTTTCGATTTTTCAAGATCGGCTAATTTGGAATAAATACTTTCTAACTCGGCAGTCCGCTTTTTGACCTCGTATTCGAGGTTTTCGGCATGTTTACTAATGATCGCGTGCTGATTCTCAATCTGAAGATTTAAATTGATCAGCTTGTTATTGTTTTGCTCCAATTCCCTGTTTTTCAATTCGATTTCCTTTTCATGCATCCGACTAATTTTACGCACCGCCCATGTCGCAATCAGGGAAATAAGTAATGACAAAAAGATAAATCCGCTGAAAGCCACCAATCGAAGTTGTGTGAGCAATTTCTCGGCTTTATCCAGGTTCTCGTGAACCGAAATTTTCCATGTTGTTCCCGGAACAGGCACCATATAGGCTATTTCGGACCGGGCCGGTTCACTGAAGCTTAGGATGCCATATTCTTCTTTGGTTGTCGATACTGCATCGAAGAGCAATTCGTTGTGCATCCCATTCAGATTTAAAAACTTCATCTTGTCCGAATTGATCGACATACCAATTGCACTGGTATCAGGATGGCACAACAAAACACCATCTTTTTGGTCAAACATGCACAAATATCCTTCATCGCTATGACTACCTTCAATAGCCGATTGAAATGATTTGATAAGTTCCTCCTCTTTTATACCGCTTCCCAGCTTTTCGTCAAAAAGCTTTGCAATTGTTTGAGCCGTACGGTGGTTCGATTCCAACTGGATCTCCAAATACTGTTGCCGAATTTTTTCTACAGAATAATTAACACCAATAAATCCAAGAACCATTATTGTGATGCTAATGCTTAAAAAAGTGCGGATATTCAATCTGTTATTCTTCATTTTTATTAATGAAAACCCAAGTTAATTCTTCACCTCCACACCACGCCAAAAGGCTACATAATCTTTAATTTTATCCGCCTTCGCAGAGGGATCAGGATAATACCAGGCCGCGTCTTTATTGGTTTGCCCGTCAACGGTCACATCATAATACGAGGCTGTTCCTTTCCAGTGACATACCGTATGTGTTTCGCTGCCGGTTAAAAACTCCTTTTTTACTGATCCTGTGGGAAAGTATTGATTTCCTTCGATATTGATGGTGTGATCGCTTTCCGCGATGACTTTTCCATTCCAAATTGCTTTCATCTTTTTACCTTTTTAATTTCCATAGTGAATTCATAAAGTATTGTCGGCTATCCATAAAGTTCCTGACAATTTGAAACCCGGATTTTTCTGCCAGTTCATGAATCAGTTCTAAATCGTACTTTTGCGATATTTCCATCAATATTTTCTCACCGGCTTCAAATTCAAACACCTTCCCCAATTTTTCTATGCTGACAGATTGTTTTTTACGGCTCATCAGATAACTTCTTGCAGTTCCCGTATGTTCGTCATAAACTTCTTCATGCATAAAATTCAGAAGATCGAAATGACCACCGAGTTCATCATTTATTCGTTTTAAAAGGTTCAGATTAAAGGCGGCGGTATGTCCGGAAGGATCGTTGTATGCTTTGAGTATCAATTCGGGATCTTTTTTAAGATCAAATCCAATAAATACCATGTCGTCGATGTTGATGACGCTTCTTAAATGTTGAAGAAATCTGATGGATTCTTTCCATTCAAAATTTCCAATGTTTGAGCCAAGGAAGAGAATTATTTTACGGTATTGGCCATTTAACTTTTTGATTAAATTAAAATAATCGCCTACAATTCCTTCGACAGGCAGATCAGGGATTTGTTTTTTTAAATCCTGCACCAGATCTGCTACCGCTTGTTTAGAGATGTCGATCGGGATATATTTAAAATCAATTTTTTGATGCACCAATGAGGACAATAAAACTTTGGTTTTAAGTCCGTCGCCGGCTCCCAATTCGATAAGCTCAAAGGCTTTATTATCTGCCTTAAAGGCTGAAAGTATTTCATTATGCCGAGATGTAAAAACCTCCAATTCACAATCGGTGAGATAATATTCGGGCATTTGCATAATATCCTGAAAGATGCGGCTGCCAATGTCGTTGTAAAAATATTTTGAGAGCAAATATTTTGGTTTTGCCGACAGCCCTTTCAATGTATCGGCACTAAATTCTGAATGAAATCCTTGCTGGTTCATGGGTTCAAATCTCTTTAAGTCCTTCGAGCATTGTTGGTATGAGTTCAGAAACTGTTGGGTGAGGAATCACGGAATCCCGGATAACCTGGTATGAGGCACCAGCGTACATCATGTTCAAAATACCTGAAATAATTTCATCTCCGCCTGTTCCTAAAATGCTTGCTCCTAGAATATGATTGGTATCTCCATCAACAACAATGCGCATAAAACCTTTGGTTTCTCCTTTTTCACGTGCGCGGGCTATATCTTCCATCTTATGGTATCCGACCTTTAGCTTTTTCCCGCTTTGTTTGGCTTGCTCCAGGGTCATTCCTGCTCTGCCAAGCGGTGGATCTGTATACAAACAATAAGTGACTATCCTGTCGGAAACCTTGCGTGTTTTTCCATCGAACAGGTTTTCAGCTATTATTTCGTAATCATTGTAAGCAGTATGTGTAAAAGCTCCTTTTCCGTTACAATCCCCCAAAGCAAAAATACCGGGAACATCAGTTTCGAGTGTGTTGTTTACTTCCACAAATCCACGTTCGTTGGTTTTTACACCAGTTGCTTCAAGGTTCAATGTATCTGTATTGGGGATTCTCCCAACGGCAAGCAACAGGTGTGTTCCGGTAATTTTTTGGGATTCATGCCTGCAATCGACTGAAACGGTGATGCTTCCATCCGAATTATTTTTACCTGAAAGACAAGTGGCATTCAAAATAAATTCGATTCCTTCATCTTTCAGGAATTCCAAAATGGTTTCGCTTACATCCGGATCTTCACGACTGATAATCCTTTTATTCCGCTCAACAATGGTCACCTTGCTTCCCAGGCGTTTGAATATCTGACCAAATTCGAGTCCGATATAACTTCCACCCACAATGACGAGATGCTCGGGAATTTCAACCAATTCGAGTATTGACTGGTTGGTAAGGTAGTTTACACCTTCAAAATCACCGGGAATAATCGCCCTGGCTCCCACATTAATATAGATATTTTCGGCGAAAAGATCTTCATCGTTCACACGAATTGTTTTGTGGCCCGAAAACACTGCTTCGCCTTTGATATAGGTGATATTATTATTGCTTTGCAGACCGCTGAGGATACCCTTTACCGACTTTGAAATTAGGGCATCTTTTCGTGCCTTCACTTTTTTCAAGTTTGCTTTTGCACCCACAGGAATTGTAATTCCAAGGTCTTCCCCATTGTGTGCATCCCACATACGGCGCGCACTGGCAACGTAGGCTTTGGTGGGGGTACAACCTGTGTTAAGACAGGTGCCACCCAGATGTTCTTTTTCAATAAAGGCCACTTTTTGCCCTTTTGAAGCCAGTTTAAAAACCAGGGGAGTACCGGCTTGTCCTGAGCCGATTATTATTGAATCAAATTTTTTCATTACGAGTGCTTTTATTAAATCTTCAAATCATTTACAGGTATCCCTGTTTCATATGGATTAGCAGGATCGTTGCTCCACTCGAACCATCCTCCGTCGAACACCGAAACTTTGGGCCAGCCCATCAACCATGCATTAAAAAAGGCTTCACTGCCCCGCCAGCCGGTACCACAGTAAAAAGCCAGGTGTTTGTCAGGAGTAATGCCCACTGCTTTCCAGATTTTCTCCACCTCATGAAATTCGCGGATGGTATGGTCCAGGTTGCGGTAGTTTTCCATGTGGTAGGCATCCGATCCGCAATTTCCAAAAATAGCCCCAGGAATCCGTCCCTTTTTTTCAATGTAGTTATACCCGCTTACTTCGCCAATGTATTCAGGCCAACTGCGGACACATACCAACTCCGCATCAGGGGCCGACAGCATCTCCTTGGCTTCGGGTATATCTACTGCCAGCTCAGGATGTTGAGGAATGGTAACTCCAAAATTTTTACAGGGTTTTTTAGGCTCATCATCCATACTTACCCCGAAGCCGGCATCCTGCCACGACTGAAATCCACCATTGAGAATGCGTATATCTTTTACCCCTGCATAAAGCATGATAAAAGCATTGCGGATGGCGCCAATATCTCCGGCGGCACTTCCCGGAAACGGGTCTGCATTGTCGGGATCCATGTATTTTCCATACAATACAACCGTGGTATCTGCTGTAATGCCATGTTCCAGCAAAGCCTTTTCCAATTCTTCCGGCGAACGGCGATTCCATGTTTCGGGAGCCTCCAATGCAAGTGTATCCATATCAATGGCTCCCGGAATATGTCCGCTCAGGTAGGCATCGCGGTTGCGGTAATGGGCATGAACAACGACATATTGGTTGTTATTGTAATGTGGCGGTTTGCCACCGGAAATCAATTCATTCACCCAGTGTGCCGAAACCAGGTTTTGATAGTTGGCCAGTCGGTCCATGGGCAAATCTGCATTTGAGGACCACTCGTCCACAAAGTTATGGTATAGTGAAAGATTGTGGTAACCAGCCAACTCGAAAAAACGAGCCACTTGCTCCGCCTCTTCCGGTTTATAACCATAAATTGCGATTTGATGCTCGGGAAGAAGTCCTTTGGCACCGATGATATCAATCCAGTCCATGTAATGAGTCCACTTCAGGGGCAAACTTCTGGCTCCCTTTATATGGCCTCCCCGGCTTTCATTTTGCATGGGCCATCCATTATATGCATCTATTGGTCGTACATCAACGATCTGTATTTTGTCCTCCTTCATTAGCTTAAGCAGACTGTGTGTAGTTAAAATGTTCATTTTTAATAAGTAGTTTAGTTTTTTTAAATCCGATAACAAGATAGCTAAAAAATAAAGGCTCAATTCTATGATTTGTTATATAAAAAGTGGAGTTAGAAGCTTATACCATACTCAATTCCAACAGCGAACTGACTTAATCCGTCCGGCCTCACTTTCCTGGAAACAACAGGAACTCCAACGATTAATTCAATTTGGCTTCTTTCGTTTATATGATATTTTAAAAAAACATTCAAATTGAGCGTCAATCCTTTGGAACCAACAATAGCCACCGATTCTCCGGCTTTATTTTGGTAACGGTCATTTCCCAGGTGATAGATGGGCAAAACACTTGTAATCAGGTTAAATTTGGTATCTCTCAAAGGTATGTTGTAGGTAATCCGAAGCAAGATATCAGCTTTCCGAGTATATGCATTGATAGATAAATATTCAGCCTCCGGACCATTAATTGGAAAATCTGCTGCCAGAAATGAATTCTTATTTTGGAAAACAGGTTGCTGATAACCCCATGAGATACTAAACGCTTGCAGATGGTAAGTTGCACCAACTATAAAATCAAAGGTCCCCAGGCTGGTTTGGTAGGCCATGGGTAAAGCTTTTCCATTTTTAGTCAGTGTTGAATGATTAAAAGGAATTTTTACGCCCAAGAGTGCGGTGATTTGATTCCAAATTCTATGGTTCACCTGGACAAGGACATCCGACATTCCAAAAGTGGTGGCCAGTTCCCCTGAATGCAATCCTGCAAGCAGTTTAACCGATGCCTGCGTTTTGTCTCCAAATCGGCGGTTATACTCCAGATAAGGTGTAAAAACAGACACTCCGTATTGTGCCACTCCGAAACTAACTCCCGTTTTTACCTGATGTTTAACATTTTGAGCTTCCGTCTCATTCACGTCTGGTTTCATGATTCCCACCGTACAAAAACCTGCATCGCTACAACCTTGCGACAATCCGGAGTACGAGATGACTATAGCCAGATAAAATAATCCAATCTTAAGAATACTCTTCAGCTTCATTACTTTTGAAATTAGAAGTAACTCTCAGGCAGAAAGCCTAAGAGTTACTTTAAATTACTTACTTTTTATGGTTTGAGTTACCACTCGATTCAAAGAAGTCGTTCTTATAATACAATTACTTTCCTGGTCACAGTTGAATTTCCGGTCTTTACGCGGACAAAGTATATACCGCCGGGCAATCCATTCCTGTTCCATGAAATTTGATGAGTTCCCTCAGTCATGGGCTGATTGATGATGGTTTGTACTCTTTTTCCTGTGATATCAAGGGTTTCGATGAAGACATCAGAGGCGCTTTTAACCTGAATGGCAATGAAGGCATCCTCCTTTACGGGATTTGGATAAATTGTGATACCATGCTCATTATTTGTTGCGACATCCTCAACTCCTGATACTACCATGTTTAGCTTGGCTTCGGCAGCAAAAACCGGTGCCAGTTGATCGGGCTGCTCAGTCAGGTAAGGAATGCCATCACCATCTGAATCATTTCCTTTTTCACCAGAGGCATCGAACTCGGCCAGTTGCATTGAATTTGCGACTTTTTTGAAAAAGCGGGTGTATATTGCGGCAGCTTCTGTATGTCCGCCCACCAATGCAGCTTCGCGAAGTCCACCTGCAATAACAGCAAAGTTGAAAGGTGTGTAAGTGGCCACATCGTTGCCCAGTTCTGTTTTAAATGCCATCAGTGCAACTACATAATAATGGACGATTAAATAGTTGTATGCCTCATCGGCAGCATCCAGGTAGTCAGCATTTGCGGTGAGCGAATAAGCAGCATATAATCCACGTGCAGCGGCAGCTTGCGATACAGCCGTCTTTACCGAATTGTCCACACCCTGATTGAGGGTGTACCCATTGTAATATCCCCCGGAAGGGTCTTTGAGTGAACCGATTATAAATGCAGCCTGTGAATTGACTGCCTCCAAAGCCATTTGCTCCAAAGGTGTGTTGGCAAACTCTTCGGTCATCTTGGCCAATACCATGGTGATGTATCCTGCATTTACCGTACTAATTTCGTTTCCGGGCTGTGGTATTCCACCCGTTAAGCCTGAGGTATTTACAAAAGTTCCGGTTGCTATGTCAAAGTGCATTGCCATCAGGTTCATGAATAGGATTTTACTGGTTCCCATCATCAAATCGAATGGGCCGGGCATGCCGGTTTGCGACATGGAGGCAGGAAACGGATTTCCATCAAATACAGCATGGTAAGCCAGGTGAGCAGGGTGGCTGCTGTTGTCAGGATCCATCATGTTTTTATAGTTTAATGCACCCCATAAATACGACAGTTGGTCAAAAAGATCGCTGCCGGCATCGGTAACCTGAAGTTGGGTAGCTTGCGGGGGCAGCATTTCGCCAACAGGAGATTCTGTTACGGCAATCCTGTGCGGGAAATACTTTATTCCATTTGCAGGATCATAAGTGGCAGGATCAACACTTACCAGATTGGTACCATCATAGGCCAGAGAATTAATTAAAAACATGGTTTTGTTTATGGCTTCAGCAGTAAGTACCTGTCCGATAAATCCATCTAAATTGTTACCGCCATAAAATACATTGTTGTTTGGGTCGAAATTCGGACTACCCACCGAATCGGGAGTAATAATTCCGTCGGGTTCAATGCCATTGTCATCGCCATCGTGAAAGGCCCCCAACATATCCTGGGCCCACAGGTATTGCTTCATCATCGATTGGCCCATCGCACCCGGGTTCAAAGTTTTGTCCATCAAATCCCTGTTCCAGCGCAAGGTAGAAAAATCCATTTGAAAATCGGGAGCAGCTGGTTGTGCCAGATGAGGATCGCCGTTCTCAAAGTCGGCGAATTGCGGCCATGGATTTGCAGGAGCCATTTGATTGGCCAGCATACCAAAATGCATGATGTTCTTCATTAACTCATCATCTTCGTTAAATCCATTGGCGATCCCTCCTGTATAAGTACCATCAAAACCTGCCGGTTCCATGGCCGCCATTTGTGCAATCATGGGTGCCCACATCATGTGAAGACCAATCCCTGAACGAGAGATTACCGTTCCCAGCAGATACCTGGAATATTCATAATTTTCGATTCCTAAGGTATAGGAAATCGAGTCGGGAGCATTTAAGACCATCGGGTCAAGTAAATCAAGGTCGTAACCCAGTGCCTCGGCAAAGGGTTCTCCGCTTTCGTTAATTTCATTGGCGAGCAGCATCTGGTCGCGTGTATTGAAATTATCGGTGGATGTTACAACTACCTGAGCCTGCGCAATAGAGGCTGTAAGCAGAAAGGCTAAAAATAATGTACCAAGTGTTTTCATAGTATGCAAATGTTTAATTGATTATTGATATTTGATCATTCAGTCGGGCAACTGATCGAGTCCTGACAAATTTTGTTTTTTGAGCATCCGTTACAGTACCACCTTATCTGAATCTGACTTTACTCAACAACCCTCCCCTCCTCATTTCGCGAAGAGAGGAGATGTCGCCAGAAAATCAGGAGGGAGGGGTGATTCAAATTAACGGTTGGGATGAATTTGTAAAATTTTTCGCATTGTTTTTATCAATTAGATACTGAAGCGGATACTCACTTAATGAAAAAATAGACTGGTTTATAACCCCTCCTCCCTGCTCCTCCCCAAAGGGGAGGAGTGATAAAACATTGTATATCTAGCTTATAAGTGTATTTTATTAAGATTTAATGGTTCAAATTAGAATAAATTATCACCTTTCCCCTTCGGGGAATCCCCCCGATGTTTATCGGGGCCTTCTGGAGGGGATAGAGGTCATAAAAACCCATACGTATAAATAAAATATCGTCTAACATACAGTCTATACACTATTTACGAACAAGTACCATTAGGTATACGCCATCAAAAATTCAAAAAAAAGCAGTTGCTCATCTTTATCTAATTGGTCTGCTTTTGTTTGGGATGTGTAAAAAGCACATACCCAAATAAAATGGCAAATAACACATAGATAATTGTCATGGTATAAGTATAGGCTGAAGTCGGATTGCCGTTTATGGAAGCCTTTAAAAGAGCAAGTCCTGCAACGAAAAAATGGGAAAAATTGCCAATACTTAATGGTCTTGAATAAATGCCGCCAATTATAAAAGCCTTTGTCATCCAGTTTATCATAGCAAAACCGAAATATAAAGCTCCTGTTAATTGTAATGTCAGAGTTAATATTTCATTAGGATCCTGACCAAAGGTTTCTAAAACTTCGTTTGGCATAAAGCTTAAAGCAATTCCAATCAGTCCCATAAAAACTGAACTTGTCGTCATGAGTAATTTTGTGTTCATAATAATCCTCTTTTGATATCTATTAAATATTCTTGTGTCAACTTTGTATGTGTTGTCTTTTACAATGAACGCCAACAACAGCGTTTGATCTTGCAGGAATTTAGTACAAGTCTATTTTTTGTTTAATTGTTCAATGCCGGCCTTCCCCAACTCAATAAAATCACCTGATTTTAAGAATCCTGCAAAATAAACCAGTGGCTCGCCCGATGAATTTAAAATAAACAAAGAAGGATAAGCCTGAACGTTCAGATCGTGCGCTACTTGCACACCATCACCTTTTTCGCCATCGAGACTTACGTTTATATACTGGTTATTAAAATACCTGCCCACCTCTACATCCGGAAAAGTATTGTTTTTTAACAACTTACAAGGGGCGCACCAGGAGGCATACACATCCAAAAAAATGGGCTTGTTCTCTGCTGCTGCTTTTTGGAGGGCTTCGTCCCACGTTCCCTCAAAAAACTGAATACCTTCTGCATCGGCGCGATTCTGGGCAAAGCTTAAAACTGAAAGGCTCATGAACAGCATGCCGAGCAGTGTTGTTACTCCCCTCTTCATGACGCAATCCTCCGCGAAATCAGGTGATCCAGGCTCATTTTCCCGGCTCCATTGACCAATAGGGCAAACAACATCAGCAAATAGTACAATGGGATTTCAAAGCCATTGTCTCCGGCCTCGAAGCCGTTGCCAAAATGTACTGTGGCGATAGCCACCACCATGGTGATCATTAGTGGAATTGAAATTATTCGCGTAAACAATCCCAATGGCAACAATACAACGGCAGCCATTTCGGTGGAAGCCGCCAGATAGGCGTTGAGTGTCGGGAATGGAATACCCATTCCGGCAAACCAATCGGCGATGCCACTCATGTTACTCCATTTCATCATGGCCGGGCCATAAAAACCATAAGCCAGAGTAAGCCTGAAAAATACGAGGGAAAGACCTCTTAATCCATTTATTTTCTCAGCGATCTGCTGATACAGTTGAATAATCTTCATTTCAATCGGTTTTTATTGTTGATAGTACCTTATTTATCAGCCTGTTTCAATTCTTCCAAGGCAGTTAATATATCTTTTACCGACGACCTGTTTTTATAATCACGATCGAACTGCCGCCAGGTTATCATGCCCTGCTGATTTACAATATAGGTAGCCGGTATGGGCAGTTGTTGGGTATCGTCGGAGTGCGTTTCCTTTAGCTTTCCACCCAGCACCACATTGTAGGTAAAGAGTTGCATTTTGTCGGGGGCAAAATTCACGTCGTATGCTTTGGCAATTTGATACCCTTCATCATACAACAAGGTAAATTCAGCACCGGTTTTTTCGGCCATCTTATCAAGGTATTCAGGTTTTTCGGGCGAAACGGCAATGACCTTTACCCCCGATTGTTCTATCATTTTCAGGCTGTCCTGAATTGCACCCAGGTGTTTATTGCATACCGGACACCAGAATCCCCGATAGAAAATAATGACTACAGGTCCGGCTTTTAACGCGCCCTCCAATGTAAAAAGATGGCCATTTGCATCCAGGGCTTCAAAAACAGGGGCTACTGCACCCACACTTAAACCGTTAGCCTCTTCTACCCTTTTGGTAGTTTGTAATGTAGCATTGTTCATAAATATGATGGTTAAAAAGGTGATTGCGATCGTTTTAATTGCTGACATGGTGAATGTTTTTAATTTTTAATAAATTGTACCGTTACAATGCCGTAAACAACATGCCCGATGATGCTCCCCATCATAATCAATAAAATATTTCCTTCGGGAGAAGGCATTCCGCCCATGATAGCACCCATTACAGCCATCATGACTTGTGCGAAGATAAAGACTGCAAATCCAAAAATGGCTCCCTTCAACACCCGGTTGTTGATTTTTCGAACCCATTTTTCAAATACAAACACATAGCCAAGTCCGAACACGATACCGATCATAAAATGCATGACCCATCCGATGACAATGGGCAAACCCATCATGGCTGAGAGCATTGCTGCCGGATTCATTTTGGGCATTCCCATCATTGGAGCCACGAACATAACCATGGTCATCACAGCTGTACCGATGATCCCGCCTAAGATTGATTGTTGAATTTTTGATTTCATTTTTTCTATCATTTTAAGTTTATACCCCTTGAGTCGGATGGAAAATGATTTCCTGACAAAGGCGGATGGTAAATTGTGAAAAGTGTGACGAGTGACTAAAATCCATTGGAAAGGTAATTCATGGCTGGCAACTAAGAAACTGGCTTAACTATTGGTTCTAAGCCTGTTTTTGCATGATTGAAATAGAACAAAAAGGGAATAGACACCCATTAAGCGTTGGATAAACGGGTGTCAGAAATGGGGACTTTATTGCTCGAGTTTACCAAGAATTGATTTTTTAAAGTTTTCCACATCAATCTCCATTTTATCTGACTGAGTATTTTCCATGTGTGAGATGGCTTTTTCGATCAAATAGCTCTGTTTTTCATAATTGGTACAGGCCTGGCACATGGACTTATGCACTTTCAATTGCCATTTTTCCCTGATCGAAAGTTTAAAATGAATTTTCTTTTCGATAAGCTCAGTGGCTTTCAAACAGGAAAGAAATAATATGTGCATCAGTTTCTTCATAGTTAGTTGTAATTTCTGTTTTTATCCGAAAATTGGAAGAAAGGAGAATGGAATGTTGGAAGGATGGGGTGGTAAATCCATTTTTGCAACTTCTCTGTTTTCTTGCTATTATTTCTCGAAAGTATCATTCCAGCTACCATCTTTCATTTTCTTTTGTAATGATTTTACCAGTTGAATAAGCCCTCTATTTATATTTTTTCTTTCCATTAACCAATTCCCTCATTCATCCAATCATCCATACTCCCATTAAACCTTAAACCATTTATTTTCAACACAATCGCGCAATTGCAATTTGGCCCTGTGCATGATTTGCCAGAAATTCGTCGGGCTGACCCCCAACTCCTGACATATTTCTTCGCTTTCTTTTTCCATTAAATATTTCAGCTTAATACTCAGGCTCCACTTGTCGGGCAACGCATCCAAACACATTTTAAGGGTGGCATTAAACTCAGCATCATCCAGTAAATGGCCCTCAACCTCGTTCCAGTTTCCCGGCATTTTATCCGGACGCCAATCGCCCTCTTCAGTAAAGAAATTGGAAAAAGATTGGGTATTATAATGGTAAGGCCTTACTACTTTGGCCCGGTAATAGTCGATGATTTTATTATTCAAAATGGAGAAAAGCCACGTTTTTGGTGTGCTTTCGCCTTTAAAGGTGGAGATTTTTTCGGCAGCCGCCATAAAAGTATCCTGAACCAAATCTTTGGCCATTTCACTATCCGATACCTTAAAAAAGGCCCTTTTATATAAATCACCGGCATACTGTTCAACCAGCACTGAAAGGTCAGGAGTTTCGACGACTGTCATTTTTGAAAATTAATACCCGGAAATTAAACCGTTAAATAAGCCAACCGGTGTACAAATCTAGCAATATATTTAACAGCAACACATGCATTATTTTGATATCTGTATAGCAGATCAGCCGGATTGTAATGCTACAATCCGGCTTTTCTGAACAGGTTACAAATTCAAACTTGCTTCGGGCAGCTTATTTGGAATACACATAATCCTTCGATGAAGCACCCTGATGACAACCGATACACATGCCATTCATCAAATTGGCTCCTCTCATGGCCGCTCCTGATGTGGCATCCACCGCAATCGACCCGTCGGAGTTCAACATAAACCACTCCCAATCGCCTCCGGCGGCATTAAAGTTATTCCCGCGCTTGACCATTGCGGTGAATTCGTTTACCGACAGGGCCGGGTTGTCCGAATGTTTTACGATGATCGTTCCAACAGGATAGCTGCCATTCACCAGCGACTGTCCATTTTTAAAGTACACCTTTCGGGTAACCGTTGAGTCGTTTCCGGCATGGGCGCCACCCAGAGCAGGGTCGGCACCCAGGTTAGTTGCATCCAGCGACCAACTCATAAAACCTGCAAACGAAGCATCCGTTGCAATATATTCTGCCGGGGTTTGTTGATCGTTGTTGTCTTTCTTGCACGACTGCAGGAAAGCCAACACCGTGAATGACAACAGGAAAATAAAAAAGAATGATTTTTTCATGGTAGTAATGTTTAGTTAGTTGGTATATTAATTGAGCATTAGACGGCAGCAACCATCAAACCTGACAACCGAAACCATCATTTTTTAACCCCGGTGTAAAACCGATAACATTAATTCTTAGATTTACGCTTCCAAACACCCGAAGATCCAGTTACAATGAAGAATGAAGATGCCGTTTTAACTGATTATGAGCGGTTGAAATTGGATAATATAGTGAAAATGAGATTAAATGAATACTGAAAGGGGTTTTAACAAGGAAGGCTGTATAAGAGGAATAACAACAATTGGAGGTATGGGGATGTTAGGTGCAAGAAAAGTGAACAAAGAAAATCAATTAATATGATAATAATATGATTGAAATTAATGAAACAATATTACAGAAGGGAAGATTTACGGAGTCAGGAATAAAAAGGTTTAAAAACACTGTTATTGAATACTCCTTTCTGCTTTTTGAAAAATCAAAAAAATTTGGCGAAGCAAGAAAAGACAATGATTCTGACGTTGAAATTAATTATGAAAATGTTCAAGCTGCTGCAAGAACTATTGCCGCTAGCTTTGGAATTCCTCAACCACAAAAATGGAAAATTTGGGCTCAAGCAGGTGAATATTTATTAACAGCTTTATGTGGCTATTTAGGCTCACAAGCTACTCAAGTAAACGCTCCATCATATTATACCTTGCTATTTGTAATTTCTGCAGTGTTAGGTGTTGGATTATTTATTACACGTCGCACATCAAAAAATTAAGAAAAATGGAAAAAATAATATCATATACGAACTCTGCAACTTCTAAAATGGAGAAAGTCATTTCGGGACTTAGAAAAAAAATAGAAGACGATATAGTAGAATCTAAAAATTTTCCTGGAGAAGAGATAATTGAGATTACAGCTTCTGATATTGAAAACACCTTTAACAGAGTAAGGATTATTAAAAGATATTCCAAAAAGTCTTTTAACAACAGATTAATTACTTTGCTTCTTCCTATATATTTTTTGTCAGGTATTCTTTTAATGCTTTTTGGTGTTTATTATAAAGAAATTAAAGATTTTATAGAGAATGACCGTGAACAATTAGCATTTGTACTTAGTGGTTTTATCCTTAGCTTAACTGCAGGAGCTATCTATTTTTTAAGAAAATTCAGAGAAAATGAACGGAGAAAAGAAATTATTGAAAAAAACTATGAGAATTCAAATCGTTTCAAACCTGAATCATTTTAATGCCAGCGCCTATGCATATACTTTATGGTGGGTTTAATCTGAATATGAGTATCTTAGTTATATACATGAATCACCGTGGACAGAAAGATTTACCTTTGAAAGTTCGCCACAAAGCATATTCACTCCCTTTAGCATTCATGCCAATAATATCCTGCATATAATTACATTATGAATAACTATAATTTTTCGACTTTAAATGATAAGGAATTTGAGCAAATCTGTAAAGACTTGCTAAATGCAAAGTTTGGTCTTGAGCTACAGGATTTTAAAGTTGGAAAAGATAAAGGTATAGATTTACGGTACTCAAGTATAAAGAATAATAATTCGATTGTTGTTCAAGCTAAACATTATATTGGTTCAAAGTACGCACAACTAAAGCATACTTTAAAGGAAAAAGAATACAGCAAGATAAAGTCTCTTAAGCCTGACAGATATATAGTTACAACTTCTTTATCTTTAACAGCAATTGAAAAGGATGAACTAAAAGAAATTTTAGAACCATATGTAAAGACTTCAAACGATATAATTGGTCAAGAAAGTTTGAACGAATACTTATCTGAAAACAAAAACATAGAAACAAAGTATTTTAAGTTGTGGTTTTCAAGCATTAATGTTTTTAGGACAATATTAAATAATGCAATAGAAAGTAGAACTAAGTATTTGCTTGAGAAAATACAAAGAAATTTCCCATACTATGTTGTAACTAAGAAGCTAGATGCAGCAAATAAAATACTCATAAAAGAGAAATTACTTTTAATAACTGGACAACCAGGGATTGGTAAAACCACTTTAGCAGAACTAATTATACTTGATAAAGCGAAAGATAACTGGAAAATTCATAAAGTCGAAAATATATCAGAAGCAGAAGATGTTATTTCGCCCGATGATGAAGAAAAGCAATTGTTTTATTTTGATGACTTTTTAGGGGCTAATTATGTTGAAATAATAAATGCCCACAAAACAGAAACTCAATTAACCAGTTTTGTAGAAAGAATCAAACATACGCCAAATAAATATTTGATTTTAACAACTAGGACTATTGTTCTTAACCAAGCTATTGAGAAGTATGAGAAAATAAGTCATTCTAAATTGGGCAATGAGAAATTTGAAATAAAGTTAACTGATTATACTAATTATGAAAAGGCTTTAATCCTCTATAACCATCTGTTTTTTAAGAAGGTAAAAGAAGACTTTTTTGACAAGGTACTTGAAGAAAAATTCTATTTTGAAATAATACGGCATAGAAACTATACACCTCGGATTATTGAATTTATAACTGATAAATCTAAAATAAACTCATTTTCCAAAGAACAATACAAGCAATATGTTCTTAACAATTTGAACAATCCTAAAGAAATTTGGCGCTATTCATTTAATAATCAAATTGATTATATGGATAGGTGTTTATTAATTACAATTTTTTCATTTCAACATGGGTGTATTGAAAAGCATTTAATTAAATCCTTTGAATCAAGATTAGAATATGAGAAGGAAATACATAATCAAGTCGTTAACTCTAACCAGTTTAACGAATCTATTAAAATTCTCCTTGAAGGATTCATAAGTTCTCAGATAACGGATATAGAAAAGGATATTCGTTATTTTACTTTTATAAACCCCTCATTAAATGATTTTTTTATTGGTCATATTTCTGAATCATATCAAGAACGTAAAAGTTTAATATCAAGTTTTATTTATATAGAGCAATTAAAAAAGTTTAATCCTGTGTTGTCTATTTTGCCTTTAGAAAAGGAATTGCAGTTAATTATAAGGGATAAAATATCAAATAAGCAAATTGAATTTATTGAAGAAGAGAAACCTTGTTTGAATAATAGAAAATGTGTATTAATCTTAGAAGTGTTATGTAAATACTGCAAAGAGACCAATATTGATAAAGTGCTGTTGGAATATATTAAACTAATTGACATAGAAAATGGGGTTGCTGGGCTTGTTTCAAAGTTTGATTATGTACTTTCAAATATTGGAGATTCACCAATGACTCATGAGTTTGTAAAAACAAACTTCATTCAAATTATTGAAAGCATGATGTCTTCTATAGTAGATACTGAAGTAGCGATGGATATTCCTACATTATTTGAAATCTATAATAACAACTATGCAGAGTATATAGAATCAGAAGATGGATTTAATAATATAATTGATGTTATCAGCCGTGTATTAGATCATATTGAAGATTCATTAAAAGATGAAAAACAAGAAAGTGCTTATGACTATAATGTAGTCGATGAGATCTATGATGAATTGCATAGTATTGAGAATAATTTAAAGACTATATTATTTCCTGACGCTGAAGTTTTGCATGATTTTGAAATCAATCCTGATAGTGGCTTTTGGGACGAAAAAATAACAGAAAATATTGGTCGAAGTAAATATGAAGAATATCAAGAAGAAGCGTACTATGAAGACCATTATAGAGAAGAGAAATATGTCCATGAAAATGAAGAAAATGCAATAAATGAGCTCTTTACAAAACAAACATAAATATCACGAAACGATAACACTGCATATTCTTTATGGCGGGTTACGTTATGAAAATGAGTATTTTAGTTCCACTTGTCTGCCGTAGGTATGAAATATAAATCACTTTGGGCAGAAAGATTTGTCTTTTAAAGTCCGCCACAAAGCATATGCTTCCCGTTACCGCCAATGCTATTAAAAAAAATTGCCATAAAGAAAATTTATTAAAATATTTTTTTAATGTTCACTAAATAGCTAACTTTGCATAGTGAAAGAAAAATTCGTCAGAAACATATTCTACTATAAGAACTACTATCTTGACTTTTACGCAACTCTAAATCAAGATGTTAAAAAGAAGTTCAACTGGACGTTACAACTTATTTCGGAGATAGAACGTGTTCCTGAAAAATACTTCGATGAAAAAGAAAAATAAAAATCTGACATCATTTGCTGATCATCTGGATTCTGAATATGGAGAACGTGGAACTGAAACACGAGAAAAGTATGAAGAAGGTTTTGAAGCATTCAAACTAGGTGTCATGCTCCAGGAACTGAGGAAAAAGCATGGAATGACACAAGAACAATTGGCAGAAAAGTGTGGAACAACAAAGACATATATTTCCCGAATTGAGAATGATGCCAGCGACATTCGGCTTTCGACACTTATGAGAATTATCCGTGAAGGATTTGGAAGGCATTTAAGCTTAAGTGTTGATATCTGAAAATAAAGTACAGCACGTAATAAATCAGACCATCTCAGGAGTAGGGCAACACAAGGACAACGGCAATTTTTTTGATAAAATATCTTCGAAAACTTGGTTTTAAAGAGGTAAATAACGACTTATTTGCGGAACATTCATGGTATTTCAGAAATGCACTTGTGCGGGCCAACTATCAAGATTTATCCAAAGGCATTCACAAAACGGAAATATACCTCATACACTTTCTCTCTAATTTATTGCTTGGTGAAAACCACACGCTGATAAATCGGGAATTGCACGTTCAATACATTGACACTGTAAAATCGCAATATGACACTGTAAAAATTGAAAATGATACTGTATTTTATTTGATAAAGCAAAATAACCAGATAATAGCAACTGAAATTAGCGAAAGATTAAAGATAAGCCTGAGTACAGTAAAACGGAAAATAAAAGAACTTAAAGAAAGCGGAAAAATAGAACGCATCGGAAGCGATAAAACAGGCCATTGGAAAATAATTTAGAAATGAAATCAAACCACACATTTGATAGAAAAATGTCAGAGAAAAAAGAACATAAGCACCCAACAAACAATATACGTAAGCCGGGCGATGTAGTTAATTTAAACTTTTGTACACCCGCCTTCCGGATGGGCAGGTTTACTCAAAATTGTAACTTTGATAGGTTGGAGCTTCGAAATCCCATCCTACGCATATTGCAAACCATTATAAGCAAACACATATTAATGATGAAAATAATTGTTTTTTTGACCCTGTTTTTTCCAATGTTTTTACACGGACAACGCATTGGTCCATATGTAAACAGGTATAGTAAGAATCAAGTTGTGAAAAAAATCGAAAAGGGTATACAAAGAAATACCTCTCAAACGATCAAAATTAATTTAGAAGAAGTTGGTGATACTTTGAATTATAGAGTAACCGAAAACGAACTAACTACCGTTATAAAAATGACATTTAATCTAAAAAATAATTACTGCGATTATCAGGAGATTTCCACGACATGTGGTGAATGCGCAGAAAAAAGGGGGAAATCTTTATTTAGCCGCTTTAAATGGTATAGAATTTCTGACACAAAATATGTTTCCAGATATTATAGAAAAATAATGCTTGAGTTAATTGACAATCCACCCTCAGATTTCTGTAATACTATTAAATTTCAATACAACTCAATGACTGAAATGGAATATAAAGAAGCGATACATAATTTTCAATTACTGAATAGTAATTGAGTTTTATAAAAGGATTAGATAAAGGAAAAAAAACCAGTGCCTAAACACAATAGCATTTAAGCCCCAGTTAAGCCCAAAAAAACCGGGCTTTCTATTTCTATCTCCATAACCCGCCAGCAAACCTAAGATAATGATACTAAAAATTAAACCATTTAACGATAAAGGCTGTATAAGAGGCATAGCCACAATTGAGTAAAAATGAAAGAACTACATAAAATATTAGAAGAATTAATTTGTTTAACAGAAAGTGAATGGGAAAGTTTCTATGACAAACTCATCAGGAAAGAATTTAAAGCCAGGACGTTAATAGTTAGAGAAGGTAGTATGGCACAAAATTTATACTTCATTGAGACAGGCTTGTTAAGAACTTATCATTTACTTGACGGAAAGGAGATTAATACCTATTTCGCCTGTGATAGACAATTCATCTCAATTTTTTCAAGTTTTATTAGTCAAACGCCTTCTTTTGAAATTTTAGAAACAATTGAAGACAGTGTTGTTTATGAATTATCATATCAAGCTCTGACTGAATTATACAAAGAATCTTCAAAATTTGAAAAACTCGGACGAATCATAGCCGAAAAAAACTACCTGTGTATTCTTGATAGAACGTTTACAATGCAAACAAAAACAGCAAAACAAAAATATTTAGATTTTATAAAAAATTATGACAAGAAAATAGTGCAAAGAGTTCCCCAACATCAAATAGCAAGTTTTCTTGGGATTGCCCCTGAATCATTGAGTCGCGTGAGAAAAGAAATTTCTATTTCTTAACAATTGTCAATGCAAACAAGTTTTCGTTCTGGTTATTTTGCATTCTACTAATAAAAAAAAGGAGATACAATGAGAATTAAAGCCAATATTAAAACTTTAAGCGCATTAATGATGATGGGATTCATTGCAGGTGCTACATTTCAATCGTGTTCATTAAAACCATTGTCCTGGACTCCCCCGATAAAACCTGAATTAGTAGGTGTTCTGGCAGAAAATGAACTTTTAAGTACCACACAGTGGATAGACCTAAATGGGTGGTATGGACCTGAAGATATTGCAACAGATAAAAAAGGAAATTTGTATTGTGGTGTTCATAATTCCAGAACAGACTTCACTGACGGCAGGATTTTGAAAATTGACACATCTGGTCATGTGACTGTATTTTGTAATACAGGTGCTTGGGTAACAGGACTACATTTTGACAAAAATGAAAACCTGATTGCCTGTGACCAAAAAAGAGGACTAATAAGCGTTGATAAAAAAGGTGTAATTACAATTCTGGCAAGCCATGACGAACACGGGAAACCGTTTCTAATTCCTAACGATGTTGATATTGCCAGTGATGGAATGATTTATTTTTCAAATACTTCTTCAAAGGTTACTTTCAGTAGGAAAAACGTTCGAAAAATTTTGTTTGAAGTCAAGCCTGACGGCGGTCTTTACAGCTACAATCGCAAAACAAATGAAGTAAAGACATTAATTGACAGTTCATTTTTCGGAAATGGTGTTGCGGTATCACAAAATGATGAATTTGTATTGATGGTTGATTTAACAAAATACAGAGTGGTCAAATATTGGTTGAAAGGCGATAAAAAAGGACAGACAGAAATATTCCTGGAAAATCTGCCCGGTTTTCCGAACGGAATATCACGCAGAAATGACGGTAGTTTTTGGCTCGGTTTTACAACCCGTAGAGACGACATGTTGGATAAAATTCAACCAAAACCATTTTTAAAGAAAATTATATTCGGTCTTCCCTTTTGGCTTCAACCAAAACAAGAGCCTTATGGATTGATTATGAACGTCAGCGCAACCGGGGTTATTTTGAAAACTTACTATGATACAACCGGAAAATTGGTGTCGGAAGCCAGTTCAATTGAAGAGCATGATGGTTATATTTACTTGGGCGGAGATTTAATCGGGCATATCGGGAAATACAAATTAGATTAGCAAAAGGGACCAATTCAGCAGATTGGATTTTCCGGTGATGTTGCCCCTCTTGAGACGAGGTTGAACCTCGTCTCCCATTTCATTACAGGCTTTGTCCCTACAAATTGCAAAATAAATTGTTAATTAATTTGCCTATCTACTAATAGGTAGTATCTTTGCAAAAAGATTTGTATTTAATGACTACAAGAGAAATTATAATTGACACTGCCGACCAACTCATTAGAAGTAATGGTTTTAATGCTTTTAGCTTTAAAGATATTTCTAACAAAATAGGTATTAAAACGGCTTCTATCCATTATCATTTCCCAACCAAGACGGACTTGGGTGTGGCTACGATAAAGGAACATATTGAACGCTTTGAGCATTATAAAGCAGAATTAGCAGACAAATCACCCTTGTTAAAGCTAAAAAGGTTTCTATCAATCTATTCTCAAATCAAATTAGAAAATAAAGTTTGTCTTGTGGGTTCTTTAGCAACGGATTTAAACACGGTTGATGACAAGATAAAAAACGAATTAAAAACCTTTGCTGAACTTGTATTGCTTTGGGTTACTGAAGTTTTAACGGACGGAAAAAACCAAGGTGTCTTTGAATTTCAAAATACATCAAGAACAAAAGCATTAATGATAATAACAAATATTTTAGCAATAGTTCAATTATCGCGCCTTACCAATGATGAGGATTTTGAGATTGTAATAGAAGCCATAATTAGAGATTTAGAACCACATAATTAATGAGAAGAGTTGTAATCACAGGATTAGGAGCAGTAACTCCAATAGGAAACAATGTTGCTCAATATTGGCATTCATTGATTAATGGAATAAGTGGAGCATCATTGATTACCAAATTTGACACATCAAAATTTAAAACGAAATTTGCGTGTGAAGTAAAGAATTTTGACCCTCAAAATATTTTTGAGAAAAATGAAATAAGGAAATACGACCTTTTTACTCAATATGCTTTAGCCGTAACTGACGAGGCGATAAAAAATGCAAACCTAAATTTTGCCACTTTGAATAAGGATAGAATTGGTGTAATATGGGGTTCCGGAGATGGTGGTGTTACTACTTTTGAAGAGCAATTTGGCGAATTTAAAATGGGCGATGGTACACCGAGATTTAATCCGTTTTTTATTCCAAAAAGGATAATAAATATTGCATCTGGCGTAATATCAATTAAATACGGTCTCAGAGGAATAAATTATACAACGGCTTCCGCGTGTTCGGCAAGTAATACCGCTATCATTGACGCATTTAATTATATCCGTTGGAACAAAGCAGATATGATTATTACAGGTGGTTCGGAGGCTTCCATCACACAAACTTCAATAGGGGGGTTCAATGCTTCTAAAGCCTTATCAACTTTAAATGATAACTTTAGCAAAGCTTCAAAACCTTTTGATTCCACAAGAGACGGTTTTGTTTTAGGCGAAGGTGCAGGTGCAATTATTCTTGAATGCTATGAACACGCCATAAAAAGAAATGCAGTTATACTTGCTGAAATTGTTGGTGGTGGACTTGCGGCAGATGCATATCACCTGACAGGTACACATCCGGAAGGAGAAGGAGCAATTCTGGGAATGACACTTGCATTGGAAGAAGCCGGTATAAATTCAAGTGAAATTGACTATATTAATGCGCATGCTACTTCAACTCCAACGGGCGATTTGAGCGAATTGAAAGCTATGGAAAAAGTGTTTGGAATAAAACCCAATGCAAACATCAGTGCAACAAAATCAATGACAGGACATTTGCTTGGCGCAGCAGGGGCAATTGAAGCTATTGCTTGCATAAAAGCTATTCAAGAAAACATGATACCACCTACTATAAATACACAACAAGTAGAACCTAACTTTGCCGATAAATTTAATTTCACACTTGGTAAATCACAACAAAGAAATGTAACGTATGCCATGAGTAACACTTTTGGCTTTGGTGGACATATTGCAAGTTCAATATTCAAGAAATTTGACGAGTAACCGTAAAACAAAATATTGAGGTCATTAGATACAATGCCTGAAAAATAACACTATAAATTATGACAGATATTATCCATTCATATCTTGATAGATATAAAACTTTAAGTCCCGAAATTTCGGATGAAGAATTATTATTTGTAAAGAGTAACTTGTCAATTTCAGAATTGGCAAAGAATTCGATTTACTTAAAAGCAGGGGAAATACAAAAACACATGGGCTTTATTCATAGCGGACTTATTCGAGCATTTTATATTGACCACAATGTTGACGAAATAACAATGGGGTTTATTAAGGAAAACGAATATGTTACACATTACAGTTCTTTTTCTGAACAGCACCATTACTAAAAATACCGTGCAATAATTAAACGACAGACAAATTGGATACAGAATGTGGAACTTTGTAAATAAATTTAGTGGAACTTTGTGAACCATAAGAATATGAATTATAAATAATTAACGTAGGTGAATAAATGATTTTGTATTATTTTTCGATAATGTTAATTGATAAATGAATGATGCCTAATTTTTGACGAGTTATGCAAAACCTAATTAAAGCAATAAGTAATTATATCTACTTATCTGATGAAGATATCAACATAATTGATCAACTATTTGTTAAAAAGGAATTGAAAGTAAATGATTCTTTTTTAACAGAGGGGGGAGTTTGTAAAGAGTTTGCATACATAAATAATGGGCTTCTCAGGCATTGTATAATAAATAATGGGGAAGAAGAAACATTTTATTTTAGTACAGAACATGATTTTGTTTGCGATTACGAAAGTTTTATCAATAAAGCAATATCAAAAAAATCAATAATCGCCTTGGAGGATACAACAATAAATTCTATCTCCTATAGCAATATGCAGCTATTTTATAGTAAAGTAAAATTCGGCGAACGGTTTGGCAGGTTGTTGTTGGAAGATGTTTTTACCAAAGCTATCAATCATATTATTTCTTCGCACACTGATGCAGCTGAACAGCGGTATTTGAATTTTATGTCTTCATTCAGTCATATTCAACAGCGAATACCGCAGTATTATATTGCTTCTTTTGTTGGAGTAACACCTCAATCTTTAAGCCGAATTCGACGGCAATTAGTGAAAAGATAATTTGTTACCCTATGGTAATGATTTTTGACTGAACCATTTGTTCCTTTGTGTAAAATTAAATTTGTATACAATGGAACACCAAACTTTAAACAAGACAAGCAATTTTATAAAAACATTTCAATTACTTGCAATTATTGGTTTTATTTTGAGTTTGGGCAGTATTTTTTCCTCTATAGTTATGAATTTTGTCTTGGGCAGTTCCCCTTCGATTGATTCAATTTATTGGGAACGGTTATTTGTTTCAAAAATAATATTCGTGCTGATCATTCCTGGTCTAATTTTAATTGTGGTGAGTGCTATTATTTTAAGTTGTAAGCAATATGGGTTTTTTAGAGGAAAATGGATTACTATTGTCCAGTTGCTTATCATCCTGATAATTATTAATTCAATCAACATTACCCTACTTGCAGAAAAAGTGACTGCAATTGCTATTCATCAACAACAAATTATGACAGCCATACCCAAATATGTTATATTAAAAAGTATGGAAGATATGTTTGGAGCATTTAATATGATGATGCTTTTGAGTAGCCTGATAATAGCAATTTACCTGCCTCTTGATAAAAAAACAAGCATTCAATCTACCTTAGAAACATAAAGTAACTCCGCATTTAAATTTGGCAGCATTCTATTTCTTAGCAAATGTGAACGAAATTTGTATTTATCCTTTTTATCTTTACATTTCATATTTCATAAATCGAAAACATGAGTAAAATAATTCAAGTGCTAAAGAAAATAGCCCCATTATCAGAAGATGACTGCGATAAATTTTTGAAAATCACAACCACTTCACAACTAAAAAAAGGTGACTGCTGGATAGAATCTGGAAAGAAAAATGATAAAATAGCATTTTTAGAAGACGGATATTTACGGAAATTCTATGTAATGGAGGGCAATGAAATAACCGATTTCTTTTATTTTGAAAACGATTTTTGTGCTGACCTTCCTTCTATTATTGACAATTCATCACCTCATGCATGTATTGTTGCTATGCAAAAAACAACATTAACAATATTCTCTTATAATGATTTTAATGAACTTTGTAAAACTGCTCCTGCTCTTGAGCATTTACATCGTGTTATTGTTGAATTCACCTTTCTACGTTTTTATAAAAGAACCGTATCTTTCATTCTGCATACTCCAAAAGAACGGTATCAAGAACTACTTGTTACCAATCCACAAATATTGCAAAATGCAACACAGTATCATATCGCATCATACTTAGGTATTAGTCCTCAACACCTTAGTCGTCTTAGAGCAGAAAACTAATTTCTTAACAATTGCGAACGATATTCATTTCAGCCTGACTTTATCTTTGTATCAAAAAAAGATATGGAAATAAATACTTTAGAAAAAGTAAAAATCAATAACTCTGAACAATGGATCCTTATTCGTGGGAAAAAAGCAAATTCTCCCCTTATTCTTCATGTTCAGGCAGGTCCCGGTATGCCTATTATTCCCGAGGCTGATACAATGGGAGAATTATTACATCTTGAAAATAATTACATAGTTGCTTATTGGGATCAGCGGGGATGTGGCAAATCATTCAATAAAAATATAAACCCCAAAACCATAAACTTTTCTCAATTAACTGATGATGTTATTGAATGCACTAAATACCTATTAAAGAAATATAATAAAGACAAAGCAATTCTTATAGGTTATTCCATTGGTGCAACTACAAGCCTAATGGCAGCAATAAGAGATACCGAAATTTTTAGCCAATTGTTTTTAGTAGGTATTGATATTGATATTCCAACGGCAAATAAATATGCTATAGAATTTGCTATGGCTAAAGCCAAAGAAAAAAACAATAATAAGCTTATAAAAAAAGTAATTGAGTTAGGGCAAAAACCAATTATTGAAACAAAAATATTCCAAGAACGTGCTAAGTTACTCACAGATTTAGGTGGAATAAAAACAGGCAGCAACTATAACCAATTGCTAATATCCACCATCAAAAATATGCTTTTTAGTAAATCTTATAGTTTTACGGATATTCCCAAAACGATTAAAGGAATGGAGTTTTGCCAAAATACGTTGCTCCCCGAATTAGATACCCTTAATCTTTTTGATAAGATAAAATCTGTTAAGGTTCCGGTACATTTTATTCAGGGCAAATTAGATGGTATAGCCCCATATCAAACGGCTGTTGCATTTTATGATTATTTACAAGCCGATACAAAATCATTTTCTGCTTTTGAAAACTCGGCACACATGCCGCATTATGAAGAACCGGAAAAATTCGTAAAAGTGTTGAACGAAAAAATATTAAAATAAACCACTTTACATGTTTAGCAATGAAAGTATTGAACTTACAATTAATAAAAATCCCGTAAAAATACATGCTATTTCTACAGGTTCGGTCGCAGTAAAAACGAAATTCAGTGAAAGCAAAAAAACAGGTGTGCTTGCTAAATTGGATTTTATTTTTGATAAAAAATTTACCGAATGGATGCCAATATGGGTTTGGGTTATTGAGCATCCTGAGGGGATTTTTTTAATTGATACGGGTGAAAATTCAAATATACAAACGCCCGGCTATTTTAAATCTTCAGGTGTGTTTGCCAATTGGTTGAACAGAGCAATGTTCCGGTTTCAAATAAGCAGGGAGCAGGAAATTGACAAACAACTTCTGAAATTAAATATCAAACCAAAAGAGGTTAAAGCTGTATTCCTGACACATTTGCACCTTGATCATATTGATGGATTAAAACATTTTCCTGAAACAAAAATAATAGTTAATAAACTCGAATGGGAAAAGCCGTATGGAGATTTACCAAAACTCTATCCCCATTGGTTTCAACCAGAATTAATGGAGTTAAATGAGCAATATGAATGCTTTGACAATGCTTGTTTTCTGACTATTGCCAAAGACCTAATCGCCCTTCATACGCCAGGTCATACAAACGGACACATGTCCATATTGCTAAAAACAGACAATTGCCATATTTTATTTGCAGGCGATGTGTGTTATAACCAAAATCAACTCCTTACAAATTGCTTCGCTGGTGTTAATATAAGTCACATTAAAGCCGGAAATACATACAAAAGAATTAAATCCTTGGCTAAATTTAATAAACTGGTGTTCCTTCCTTCTCATGACCGTGAAGCTGGTAAAAGATTAAAGGAACTTGTGACTTTGAAAATAATTTAACCATCAAAAACAAACGTTAAAGAAAAAATTGGATTAGTATTCAACATATCAAATACAAGTGAAGAAAGAGAAAATAATATATTTAAAGACCCACTTGATACGATTTGGAAAAACTGTATTTTTGATTTTTGTGGAGTAAAACAATTTGACAGAAGGATGTTTCGGATTATTGTAAATAGTGATTTAAACCAGAGACACGTTTGGTTAAACGAAGTAAAAATGATGATTGACAGGTATTTCTCAAAAAACAATAATAACGGTGGCTATAACAAGGCATCATACTTTATGGCGGGTTACATTATGAACCTTAAATGTTGACAAAGACAAGACTAAAAGAACAAATTGAAAGTTTTCCAGATCAATTTTCAAGTGATGAATTGGTTGAAAAGCTTATTTTAATTGAAAAGATTGAATATGGAAATATGCAGTCAGAACAAGGTGAAATCATCACTGACACTGAATTAGACAAAGAAATCGAAAAATGGTTCGAATAAATTGGACTTTTCAAGCGAAAGACGATTTAAAAAGCATTGCAGCATATATTTCCAGCGATTCCAAAAGATAAGCGAAAATGCAAGTATTAAGAAATGCAAGATATTTACTACCATTAGTTGCCGAAAACAACGAATAGTAGCGGATTTACAACTACAAGTAACTGTTTTTATTTGATTCCGGATCTGTGTCAAAATACCTTTGCCGGATCAAATAATTTAAAAATGGAACCTATGCAAAGTACAAAAAAAATTGGCAGTAAAATTGCCGAAGCACGAAAGAAAGCAACTATTTCTCAGGCACAGCTTGCCGGGCACCTTTTCATTAGTTCACAGGCAGTAGGAAAGTGGGAGCGTGGAGAATCAATGCCGGACATCATTACTTTAAACCGTCTGGCGGAAATTCTGGGTGTAGACCTGAACTATTTTTCAGAAAACTTCCAATCCCCGGCTCCTGAAATTATACATGGTGAGCCTTTGGTTAAACAACCGGCTGAATCCGGTAGCTATCGGATACCGTCCGAAAAGCATCCCGAAAGCAAGAGGGAGGAAAAACTTAGCTGGGATATGTCGCGCGGAAACTGGGTGGATGCTGACTTTTCAGGGTTGAAAAACCTGCACGAAAAGTTCTCCTCCTCCAACATGCAACGTTGCAAGTTTATCGGTTCCGATTTGTCGGGCCTTCTTCTGAAAGGCAATCATGTTGACAGCTGTGACTTTTCAAGGTCCGACATCAGCAGCAGCCACATTCAGCGTACTCTCTTAAATAAAAACATATTTAAGGACTGTTTACTGAAAAAAGCTGAATTTTCAAGAAGCCAACTCAACATCTGCGATTTCTCCGGTGCCAATTTTACCGGAACCAAATTTTCAGAAAGCTATCTCTACGGCTGCGATCTCACCGGTGTCGATTTTACCGGAATGGTGGTTAAATCAGGCGGCTTTACCGGTGTGGTGGTTAAAACTGGTGATTTAGAGAAAAATACAATTGTTGATGCCGTGTGGAACCGCGCCTCTTTTATTGATTCACAGATTGCCGATCTGGTTTTCACCGGCACATTGGACGAATGTTATTTTGAAAACTGCGCCTTTACCAGAGTGACGTTCCGTAATGCAACGCTTATTAACACATTCTTTAAAAACAACAAAAATCTGAAACGAATCCGGTTTATCGACTGCCAGGCAGATCGGATGACCTTCGAATTCCTGAAACAAGGGAAAGCAGATGTAAAAGGTATCACCCTGGTAACACCAAAAGGAGGAAATGAATAATGTTACAAAATGATATCGCCATATCGGTGAAAGGACGGCGAAAGTCCTTCATGAAACTTCATGTTCTGAAGGGAGTGGATTTTGAGGTGGAAAAAGGCACTGTTTTCGCCCTGCCCGGCTCCAACGGTGCGGGCAAAACAACGATTGTAAAGATCCTCGCCATGGCAGGCTGGCAAAATTACCCTTGTGTGGTTTGCTGTCAACAGATCAAAAAGAGATTATTGGATTGACATTTTATAGTATTTGTTGCGGTATTCAATCGGAGTAAGGCCGGTTATTTTTTTGTAAGTGGTGCGAAACGCTTTTGTGTTGGTATATCCTGCCTCATACATAACCTCACTGATATTTTTTCGGCTTGTTTAAACCACTGAGTCATCGATGGCTTTGGGTTTCAAACCATTCTTCCTTTAATAATATTGGTTATACTTGCAGTTTCGTACCTATTCTACCATAAGATGAACTCATTTAAAATAATAACTTAAATCTAAAACCATGTCGTTTCAAGCGTATATTGACAACATAAAAACAAAGACAGGTAAAGGTCCTGACGAGTTTAAACAACTTGCCGAGAAAAAGGGTTTTTTGTACAATGGACAATTAAAAGAAGGGGTGAAAGCCGGAGAAATTGTGGCCTGGTTAAAAGAAGATTTTGATTTGGGACATGGACATTCAATGGCGATTTTTGCCCTTTTTAAAGGATATAAAAAAGCTGGCGATCATTAAAATAGTGGAGGTAAAATGACCTTTAAAAAAACTGTGCAGATAAAAGGAGGGTTATACCGTTTTACTACATGATGGCTTTATCGTTCACCTCTCCGTCTGCATAGTTTGAACTACTCTTTTATATTGTATGTGCGTACCTTTCCCTAACCGGCACAGGGTTATGTGAAGTGTGATGCGTGATATGAAACTGCCCCACAAGCAGATTTACACATCCAGGCAGGTGGTCATCCACCTCATTTCTAACATTCGAGAATAGGTCCTCCATAAATTCAGTAACCCCGATGTATAACCATTATCATTATTCTCTACATTTACCCTTTCAAACACCCGAAGATCCAACTACAATGAAGGGGAAGGAACCGATTTAACTGATTATAAACGGGTGAAAATGGGTAGGTTACTTATTATAAAGAGGTTAATAAATAAATAACAGCTAGAGGTGGGTTTATACGCTCGTTACCCAACATATTGAAATTAAGTCGTTCTACAAGACAGTGTACTATATAAATGACTATTAACTCTTTAAATAAAATGGTTTATGAAAATTCTATTTACTTTTATTGTAATTTTTCATATTACAGGGAGTATTTATTCCCAAGGAGTTGGCATCAGCAGTGATGGTTCGACACCTGATCCTAGCTCAATACTTGATGTAAGTTCAACCTCGAAAGGTATATTACCACCTCGCATGCTAGAAATTGAACGTATTGCGATTACTGATCCCGCAGTTGGATTATTAGTTTACCAAATGAATAATACGCCAGGTTACTACTATTATGATGGCACCAATTGGTTAATGATTTCATCAAGCACTAATTCTTCTGTACATTACATAGGTGAAGTTTTCGGTGGTGGCATTGTATTTTATGTATATGATGGTGGACATCACGGGTTGATTGCTGCTCTGGTAGATCAAAGTTCTGGCATACAATGGGATAATGCAACTTTCTCAATAACTAATGCTGTCAGATGGGGGATAAACTCTGGAAAATATAATACCGAGCGAATTATTTCAAATGAAGGTGTAGGGAATTATGCCGCTTCTGTTTGTGCTAATTTTATTGATGGTGGTTTTGGTTTTGGTGACTGGTATTTACCCTCTTTCAGTGAATTGCAAAAATTGTATCTGCAAAAAACACTTGTTGGTTGTTCTGCCAGTCTATATTGGAGTTCATTGGAAGACGATGCAAACAATGCATGGTATTTTAACTTTGACAATCAAACATCAGGAGCCACTAACAAAAGTTCTCCACTTGCTGTACGTGCAATTCGATCCTTTTAAGATTTTATTTTCAGAACATTAATATTTGAAGTTTAAATATTGAATTGGATAAAAAATAATAAAAAAAATACGTTGGGTAACAATGCATATACTTTATGGCGGTTTCGGTCTGAATATGATTATTTTAGTTTCAAATATAAATCAATGTGGGCAGAAAGATTCGTCTTTTGAAGTCCGCCACAAAGCAAATACACTCGCCCGTTGTGTACAAAGCTGAGAAACATCTTGCATAAAATAATCTGACTTGATTTCTTAAATAACAAAGCTTCTTATTTAAGAAAATTGACGAATAATTAAATAAAGATTACCTTTGTTTAAAATTTTTCAATGAAACAGTTTAAATCCGGAAAATATATAAGTCAGGGCTATTATAAAAGCTTTCAACCCGAGTTTATCAATAAACAGTTGCAAGTTGATAACATGGAAATATTGCAATTATTGAGCCAGGCTGATAGAGAATTAGGTCGTTTGGATATGTATTCAAAATACATTCCCAATATTGAGTTGTATATCAGTATGCATGTGTTAAAAGAAGCAACTCAGAGCAGCAAAATTGAAGGCACTCAGACAAATATGGATGAAGCACTTTTAGAGAAAGAGGATTTACCATTAGACAAAAGAGATGATTGGGAAGAAGTTCAAAACTACATAAAAGCGATGGAATGGGCTGTCGAACACATGGATAAACTACCACTTTCTTCACGACTGATTCGAGAAACTCATCGGGTATTGCTACAAGGTGTTCGTGGAGAAAAAAAACAACCTGGTGAATTTCGAATTAGTCAAAACTGGATTGGTGGAGCAACAATTAATGATGCTGTATTTATTCCTCCCGTACATTCCTCGGTCACTGAACTAATGAGTGATATTGAGAAATTTATTCATAACGAAGAGATTCATATACCTGAATTACTTAAAATAGGACTGGTTCATTATCAATTTGAGACAGTTCACCCTTTTCTGGATGGAAATGGTAGAATCGGCCGATTAATAATTCCACTTTATTTGGTAAGCAAAGGTATATTGCAACAACCAGTTTTGTATTTATCTGATTTTTTTGAGAAAAACAGAAAATTGTACTATGATAATTTAACGACCGTAAGAGAAAAAAATGATTTAGGACAATGGTATAAGTTTTTTCTTGTGGGAGTAATTGAAACGGCTAAAAATGGAATCATTACTTTTGACAATATATTACAACTTCAAAAGCAAATTGATATTGACATCCAATCATTAGGCAGTAGAGCTTTAAAAGCTAAGAAAGTAATTGACTATCTTTATAAACGCCCAATGATAACAGCGGTCAAGGTTAGTGAGATTGCTTCAATTTCGATGCCATCATCTTACAAATTGATTTCAGATTTAGAGAAACTTAATGTTTTGATAGAAAAGACTGGTGGACAGAGAAGCAGAGTATATGCATTTGATAATTATTTAAACCTGTTTAGATAAAGCCCGGTTGGCAAAAACGCAATATACGTAAGCCGGGCGATGTGGGTAATTTAAACTTTTGTACACCCGCCTGCCGGATGGGCAGGTTTACTCAATTTGGCAACGGTTTGACAAGTTGGAGCTTCGAAATCCCGGCCTACGCTTATTGCCACCGTTGGCATTAATACTGACCAAGACATGGATAAAAGAATAGAAAAATCAATATTGCATATCTCCAACAACTTCAGGCGAGAACTGTTGTTGGATGATATAGCTGCTGAAGTTTATTTATCAAAGTTCCATTTTCAAAAATTATTCAAAAAGGAAACCGGACTGTCCCCGTTACAATACCTCAATAAAATTCGCCTTGAACACGCCGCTCATTTCCTGATCATGTATCCGAAATGTAAGCAAATAGATGTGGCCTTTGAATGCGGCTACTCTTCTCCTTCTGTGTTTACCAGATCTTTTACGCAATTCTATAAAACACCTCCATCGGAATATCAAAAAAACAACACCTCGCAACGGGAATCTAAAAGGAAAACCGAACAGTTCAAATTGCCTTTAACTTATATCGGTAAAAAAGAATTGATAGTATTTCCTACCAATCTGATTGAAGAGAATCTGGGAAAAGCGTATGAAAAAATCATTTTCGGCATAAATAAACCTGCTACCGCCTACGGTATTTATATAGATGTTCCGGTTCATAAAGCAGCTAATGAATGTAGGTATTATGCAGGTATAGAAAAAAATGCGGATGTATTCTTAAATGCTGATTATTCCTTTACGATTGATGAAGGGTATTATACATTTTTTGATGTTATCGGTGATTTTCAAATCACATCAAAAGCACTGATCGAATACAAGAAAAATTATATCGATCCCTCCCCATATATTGTAAGCTCACTCGTAGGACTTGAAAAATTTAAGCTCCCTGCAAAGGATGGTGGATTCGATTATTTCACTGTTCAACGCACAATCTACATCAAGGTTAGGAGAAAATAGCAAGAATTGCAAAGTAGATTAGCAAGAATTGCAAAGAAACACAAGTAGCCTCATGGTATTTTTGCCTCAGTTATTCATTAAAACTGATAAAAATATGTATTTAGTTTCTTTAATTTTTCTAGCAACCTTAAATCTCGCAAATTTATCAACCCCTGAATCCAAGGGTGATTTAGTCGTAAAAATCAAAAACATTGAACATGTAAACGGGAAAATAATTGTCAACATCTTTACGAAAGAGAAGGATAAGATGGACAATCCATACCTGCAAAAGTCAATTCAAATATCGGGAAAAGAGATTGCTGTCGTATTCAAGGATTTACCTTTTTCTGAGTATTCCATTTTAGCCATTCACGATAAAAATGACAATGGTAAACTTGACCACTCATTTGGGTTTCCTGCTGAACCACTTGGTTGGTCTACAGATTGGCGATTCAGTCTTTTTAGTGGCATGCCCACATTTGAGAAAACAAAATTTACCTTTTCGGCAACAAACAACAAAATATTCATAACCCTTAAATAAAGAAAAAATGTCCGATACAATTATATCACTACAAAGTATAACCAAAACATTTACATCAAAAGCACAATCATTTACTGCTTTAATGTCTGTTAATCTCGACATCAGATCCGGGGAGTTTATGGCCATCGTTGGAAAGTCAGGTAGTGGCAAATCGACTCTTTTAAATATGATTACAGGAATTGATCACCCTAGCTCGGGTACTATAAATATCAATCACACGCAATTATCTACCATGAACGAAAGCAAACTGGCTAAATGGCGGGGTGAAAACATTGGAATCGTCTTTCAATTTTTTCAACTGATCCCCACACTTACCATTGCTGAAAATTTGCTACTGGCTATGGAGTTTGTCGGGACTGTACCCAAAGGCGAACGTGTTAAAAGGGTTAGGGAACTGTTAACACAAGTAGGTATTGAAAACCATGCAAATAAAATGCCTTCGGCACTTTCGGGAGGAGAACAACAGCGCGCTGCCATTGCAAGAGCCTTGGCAAACGACCCCAAAATTATTGTTGCAGACGAACCTACGGGCAATCTTGACAGCACTACATCTCATGCTATCTATGATCTTTTGGAATCATTGTCAAAATCCGGCAAAACAGTGATTGTAGTTTCACATGATCCCAATATTGCATCTCGTTTTAACAGAATACTGACCATGTCTGATGGTAAGTTCCTTAACTGCTAAAACTTTTACAATACCATGATGAATATAAAATACATAAAAGCCATAAGGGAATTAAGAATTGACCTAAGGCGAACATCTTTAGCCGTTTTTGCCTTGGCACTCGGTATCTGGGGAGTAGGCTCCGTTATAGTTTCCTATTATATTTTAACCAGAGATTTAAACGAGAATTTTCAAAAAACTGAACCTATACATTTAATTCTTGAATCTAATGATTTCAGCAATCTGGATTTGAAAACCTTTGAAAAGAGGCCGGAAGTTGAATCAGCCGAGTTCCGCGACTTCTCATTACAGCGAATTGAAATAAAGCCGGATGAATGGATTCCCTTGTATTTTTACGGAGCGGAAAACTTTGGTTCTTTTAAGCTTGCCAAAATCTTTAGTGAATCTGGAGAAACAAGACCTGAAAAAGGCAGCATTCTTTTAGAACGCGATGGACAATTAATATCAAATCTCGATGTAGCTTCAACGCCTCGTCTGAGGTTTGGTAGCAAAGTTATAAATGTACCCATAAGCGGTATTTGTTTTGATCCTGCACAAGCTCCTGCTACACAAGATCATATTATGTATGCCTATACTGATAAAGAAACGTATACCAAATTCACGGGACTACCTGTTAACAGGCGTTTAATCATCAGATTCAGGAATGTATATTCAGCACATGATGTGCAAAATACTGCTGCCCAAATTATTAAGGACCTTGAAGAAAACGACATACACATTACCAACAACAAAATCCCATTGTTTAACGAACACCCGCATCAATGGCAATTGAATACCTTGTTATTTTTGATTGGAGCTATCGGACTGCTGGCTTTCATCATGGGCTCTGTTTTGGTATCACAACTTATGCGTTCTGTAATGGTGAGCCAAATCAGGCAAATCGGGATTATGAAATCAATGGGTGCTACGCAGGGTAAAGTATTTCAAATATACACTACCATGCTTTTGGTAATTGGATTGACTGCCGGAATAATTGCTGTGCCAATTGCAATAGCAACAGGTAATTGGTTCGCTCATTTTGTTGCCGGGGTACTCAACTTTAATATACTTACATCGGTTCCTGTTTCGATATATTTACTACTCATGTTCGCAAGCCTCGTCTTACCATTGCTTTTATCCTTATCGATATTAATAAAAAGCACAAAAACATCGGTAATTAGGGCTCTGAACGATTATGGTATTAACGTGGACAACATTGGAAAAAAGACAACAAAAAAAGCAGTACGATTTACTAATTTGCCGGGTACATTTATTTTGGCTGTTAGAAACTCATTAAGAAACAGCAGGAGGCTATCCATAACCGTAATTACAATGGCACTAGGTGTAGCTATTTTCAGCACAGGTTTTAATGTCAGAAAATCTTTATGGAATCTGCTTTCCGATTTGAGGAATGAATTAAGATATGATGTGCAGGTTGCGCTAAGCAAACCTATCTCTAAGGAAGATGCCATTCAGCTCTTTAAAGGTATTTCGGGTGTAAAAGACATTTATTTATGGAATGGTGGAGCAGGTGCCGTACAAACAAATGTACTTTCTACCAACAAAGGTGCAGGCATTATTGCATTGCCCTACAATACAGAATTAATCAAACCCAAAATGATTGAAGGAAGATGGATTCGGAAATCTAATGAATCCGAAGTGGTAATGAATCAACAAGCCTGGCAGCTTTACGAGTTTCCGAAGATGGGAACCAACTTAAATATATCAATTGGCGATTCAATTATCAACGTACGAATTGTGGGAGTAGCACAACAATTTGAGCTTGGGAAAATATTTATTGATGCCGATAAATACGATGCTATGTTTAATCCTCAACACCTTGGAAACACCATAAGTTTTGTTGCTGAAAACAATGAATATGAAAACGTTATAGAACTAAAAAGAAAAATTGAACGTGCAATTGTACCCTCTAATTTGAATGTGCTTTTTGTTCAGGCAAATGTTGAAAGGGTAAAAGTGGTGTACGACCACCTGAATATTATCTTAAGCACCATTCTAATTCTCTCTTTTCTTGTTTTACTTGTAAGTGCGGTTGGTATGGCTTCCGCAACAGGAATCAATATCAGTGAACGAACCCGGGAGATTGGTATTATGCGTGCCATTGGAGCTACTCCTAAAAAAATATATTCTCTATTTACTGCTGAAGGTATGATTATCAGTATGGGCAGTGTATTATTGGGATTATTATTGGCCATTCCCTTAAGCAGTGTAGCTGCCGTGTTTTTCGGAAGACTAATGTTGGGTGATCAGGCAATTCTCCAATATGCCTTCAGCCAAACAGGATTTTGGATTACATTGATTGTAACTGTATCTTTTGGTTGGATAGCCAGCAGAATGCCTGCAAAAAATGCCGTTACAAAGATCTCGACAAGAGAAGCCTTAACTTATGAATAGGGAGCCAATTCTGCGAAGCAAAGTTTGAAAAATTCAATCACGATTTGACATTGCAATTCGGGCTACTATCCGGGGATTGCAACGACGAACAAGAACTTATCGACAAATCGACACAGTTGATTAATGAATTGAAAATTGCTGACTCAGAAGACCTGGAAGATGTTTTTTTGGGGATGTTCCAAATTTGACCAGCCTGAATAAAACTCTTGATAAAATTTTAGATAATATTGCAAAAGTAAAACGGATCCCTGTAATAAATAAACACTTTGACTTTTAACTTGATGAATAATGTATTTCAAAAAATATCAATAAACGAATTTGTTGCGCAGACAATAAAGGGCAATCCGGACTTGAAAGCTGTTGATTTAAAGAAAGATTTGGAAGAATTTAAAAAACGTAAATCTCAGGGAGAACTGTGTGATTGTGGAAACCCGATATGGATTATCGGTTCAGCTATAACAGGGAAAGGTTGCTTTACATGTATAACAGGAGAATCAGACTGTTCAGATGATTATGAAATAGGATGAGCAATACCCGGCTGCCAACAATATCATGCTTTATTGCGGGTTTCGGTCTGAAGTTAAACTTTTTAGTTCCACATGTCTACCCTGCAGGCGGCGGCAGGCATGAAATATAAAACAGTATGGGCTAAAAGGTTTATTTTTGAAAGTCCACTACAAATCATATGCTACCATTTAGCGGTAAGCGTTGTGAACTGATAGCAGTCAACATAATAAAAACTCAAAACTGACAAAAATGAAAACCATTTTAATAACTTTGACACTTGCGACAACTTTTTTTCTTGGATTCGCTTTTAATACAATCACTACAACGGAAACAATAAATAACAATCATATGAAAAAAGTAACAGGAATTGGGGGCGTATTTTTCAAATGCAAAAACCCGGAAAAAATGACTGAATGGTATCAAAAACACCTTGGTTTAGAAACAAATCCCTATGGTGCAACATTTGAGTGGTATGAAAGTCCTGACAGCACAAAAAAGGCACAGACACAATGGACACCATTTCCCGAAGCGACAAAATACTTTGAACCTTCGACACAGGATTTTATGATTAATTACCGGGTTGAAAACCTGGACGCACTTGTCGAAGAATTGAAAAAAGAGGGCGTAACCATCGTGGACAAAATGGAAACATACGACTATGGTAAATTTATTCACATTCTTGACACAGAAGGAAACAAAGTTCAATTGTGGGAGCCGATTGACTAAAAACAGAATTCTTCATAATAATATAACAAAACAACAATTCATTCTGTGACTGAAGAAGTAAAACAAATTAAATAATTCTTCAATTATGTTTGAAGAAATGCATATCTTTGCGCGAAACATAAAACATAGATGAATTATGATTGAGTACATCGAAAGACCTCTGTATATAGATAGAATAAAACCATTTATTGGGAAATCTTTGATTAAGGTATTAATCGGACAGCGAAGAGTGGGCAAAAGCTACCTACTAATGCAATTGAGAGACCTGATAAAAAAACAGAGTCCTGACACTCAAATTATCTACATCAATAAGGAACAACATGAATTTTCGTCAATTGCGAACTCGGATGACCTGTTTTTATATTTGAAAGAAAACGTTAAGGAAAATAGCCAGGTAGCACTATTTATCGATGAGATACAAGATATTGAATCCTTTGAGCTGACATTAAGAGACCTTGTCACGCGAGGCAATTTCGATATCTATTGCACCGGAAGTAATGCTAATTTGCTTTCGAGCGAACTGGCTACCTTTTTAAGTGGTCGATATGTTGAGATAAAGGTATATGGACTTAGCTATTCTGAGTTTTTAATGTTTTATAAATTACAAGATTCAGTAGTTACCTTTCAGCAATACTTGAAGTTTGGCGGACTTCCCTTTTTGATTAATTTGAATACTGAAATACAAATTGCTTATGAGTATTTAAGCAGTATTTACAATACAATATTGCTTAAAGATGTAGTCTCCCGATTTAAAGTTAGAAATGTAAATTTTTTAGAAAATTTGGTCGCGTTTTTGGCTGATAATATGGATAGTCTCGTTTCATCAAAAAAAATCAGTGAATACCTAAAATCTCAGAAAATAAATATTTCAACCCAAGTGGTAATAGACTATCTCGGTTATCTTGAAGCCTCATTTTTGATTTTCAAAGTAAAACGGACAGGAATAGAAGGAAAAAAGGTTTTCGAAATAGGTGAAAAGTATTTTTTTGAAGACCTTGGTATTCGCAATGCGATAGTTGGCTATAAAACGAGTGACATTCATAAACTCCTGGAAAATATTGTTTATCTACATTTGCGAATGGCCGGGTATTCGGTAACAGTTGGCCTGGAAGGGAAAAAGGAGGTTGATTTTATAGCACAAAAAGCAGGAGAAAAGATTTATGTACAAGTAGCTTACTTATTAACAAATCAAGAAACGATAAATCGGGAATATGGAAATTTACTTGAAATACCAGATAATTTTCCAAAATACGTTTTAACAATGGATGAATTGTCCGAAATATCAACACATAAAGGCATTAATAGAATGCACGTAAAAGACTTTTGTTTAAAAATAGTATAATGCTTTTAACCTGCTCCTTTATTCCATCTCAATAAACGCCACCCCTAAAATAATGATTCTAAAACTCAAACCATTATAACAAATCCCTACATTTACCCACTAGCGAACTTTAGAAAATATGACAGAAGAACAATTAATGAAGAAGTTTCAACAAATTGAAGACAACTTCAATGCAGCTGTAATTTCTAACAGCATTGACGAAATTAAAAAATGTGTAACAAGCGACTGGGTTCTGGTTGACAATCAAGGTGGAATTATTCAACAAGAAGTATTTTTTAATGTCCTCGAACAAGGATTACTTTCTCATTCAACAATGACGAAGGAAATCTTAAGGGTAAAAGTTTATGGTGACATAGCCATAGTAACCGGGCGGGGACAAAATACCGGAACCTGGCAAGGACAATCTTTAAAAGCGGACGAATGGATTACAGATGTTTATAAAAAGGAAAATGAAAAGTGGCTTTGTGTATTGACACATTTGACACCAGTAAAAAAATAGTTTGACAAATGGTATCAATAGACACTTTCAGAAAATTGGCACTTTCGTTCCCAGAGGCGACAGAAGAACCTCATTTTGAAAAAACAACTTTCAGGGTAAAAATGAAAATTTTTGCAACCTATGACGACAGATTGAAACGAACTTGTATTAAACTATCGGAAATTGACCAAGATGGTTTTTCCTCTGCCGACAAAACCATCATTTTTCCGGTTGACAATAAATGGGGCAAACAAGGTTGGACACTAGTTGAAATGAATAAAGTGCATAAAGACCTATTTATTGACGCATTAACTACTGCTTATTGTGAAGTTGCGCCCAAAAAACTTGCTGACCAAATCAAGTTTTGTGGTCTGAGTCCCGCCCTTCGGATATCAGCAAAACATGAGCGACACGAACAAAATACGACAATCACAATGACAACATACATTTCAATACTAAGGGGAATTAACGTAAGCGGACAGAAACTCATCAAAATGGACGACTTGCGAAAGTTGTATGAAATTTTAGGCTTCCGGGATGTGACGACTTATGTTCAGAGCGGAAATGTAATATTTAAGGGAGACGATTTTGAACCAGGTGATCTGGAACAAAAAATTTCTCACCAAATAAAAAAAGACTTTGGATTTGAAGTTCCCGTATTCGTCTTGACCATTGACAAATTGAAACAGATCATATACAACAACCCTTTTCTAAACGACCCGAATAAAGAGCATTCATTTATGCACGTTACGTTTTTATCTTCAAATGCTGGCTATTACGAGAAAGAAACTTTTGAGAGCAAAAAGCAGGACGAAGAAGAAATCAGTTTTTCAGAAAATGCCATTTATCTCTATTGTCCAAATGGTTATGGAAGAACAAAACTGACCAACAATTTTTTCGAATCCAAACTTAAAGTAGTTGCAACAACAAGAAATTGGAAAACAACGAATGAAATTTTTAAGATTGCCAATCAAATAAATAAATAATTGTATCATTCACGATGAATAACATTGAAATAAATTTTGGGGAATATCATATTACAACTGATAAAAGCAAAATGGACCTTGTCGCAATTCATGACTTTTTATCCAAGCACTCAGGCTGGAGCGACAATATTCCTTTTGAAAAGGTAAAAACTTCAATCGACAATTCGTTAAACATTGGACTTTTTCACTTCGACAAACAAATTGGATTCGCAAGAGTGATCTCTGACTTTTCGACAATTGCCTATTTGGGTGATATTTACATCCTGGATAGCTATCGCGGGCAGGGACTGTCGAAAAAATTAATGGATTTTGTGATGAATCATCCAAAGTTACAGGGTTTAAGACGGTGGATATTATTAACCTCTACTGCTGATTGGCTATATGAAAAATATGGATTTGTGAAAGTCCCAAAACCAGAGATTTATATGGAGCTTTTTGATCCGGATGTTTATAAAAATTAAAACGATAAAAATTTAAAGGCCAGGTATATTTATGAAAAAACTCACTATTTTATATGTCACTTTTGTGTTAATAATGATAGGATTCATCAACTCTTTCGCCGGTGTTCAATCTGATTCATTAAAATCAAATTTAGTTTTTGCTGATACCATAATAAAAATTGAAGCAAATCCAAAACAAGGATTTAACTATCCATATTATTTGCGAATCCCTAAAGGCTTAAACAAAAGCGACGTGAAGTACCTTTTAGTTGAAACGAATAATACGGGTGTTAATGATACCATACAATTTCATGAACAAGTAGCCTATTTGCAGATAAAGCGCAATTCTCTTGGTAGTAGTCTTTGCAGTAATCTTAAAATTCCTTTTTTAATGCCTGTTTTTCCAAGACCACAAAAAAACGACGGGAATATTTATACCCATGCTTTCGATAGAGATGCGGCTATGATCGATAAAGGAGAAATGAAAAGATTGGATCTGCAACTTATTGCAATGATTGAAAATGCAAGAGTCGTTTTAAGCAACTATGAAATTTCTATTAAAGAAAAAATTTTAATAAATGGATTCTCTGCATCCGGGACTTTTGCAAACAGGTTTACACTAATTCAACCGGAAATTGTTGCAGGAGTTGCTTGTGGTGGCATAAATGCAATTGCTATTTTACCAATTGCAAAATTAGAGGAAAAAAAATTAAAATATCCTTTAGGCATATTTGATTTTGAAGCACTTTTTGCTGCAAAATTTAATATCGCAGCTTATCAGCAAGTTCCCCAATTCATTTATATGGGAGAAAAAGATACCAATGATGCTGTTTTATTTGATGATGCATACAGCAATTCGGAAAGAAAAATGATCTATCAATTATTAGGGAAAACAATGATTCCTGATAGATTTATACATTGTGAACAAATCTATCGCAATAATAATGTGAATAGTACATTTAAGATTTATCCAGATATTGGTCACGAAACAGAGCAAACAATCTTTTTAGATGTTTATACCTTTTTTAAGAACATCATATCACAAATCTAATCTTCCACCAATAAGCTGGCTTCTGCCCGGCACGCAGCCCGGAGAGGTTCTGCGATTGCCATCAGGAGTCAGGATGGAGGCCGTTTCTTTGTATCAATTCACCGGGATTCAATAGAATGGACTTTTTCGGAGCGTTGATTTTTTTGAACTCACATGTCGAAATGATAGGTTAATTTTCTAGATTTACCATCCCGACATCCGGTGATTTATTTTACAATGAAACAAAGAGCTGATGTAAATGATGTTAATCGATTGATAATGGGTAATATAATGATAATGAGATTTGATGAATAGCTGATGGGATTTTAACAACAAAGCTGATATAATAGAATATCGACAATTGGCGTTTTGTAGATGTTGGCAGTTATTATCCAGGAAACAGACAAGACAAATAAATATTCATGGAAGTTTGGACTTATGTGCCTAATTAGATACCTTTGCTGATAAATAGTTTAGTAATGCCAACAATTGACACCATTTATGGGATTAAAATAAACATTTACAACGGAGAACACTGACCGCCTCATATTCACGCTGTTTATAATGAATATGAAATTTTAATCCTTATTGAAAATGGCGAAATTTATGCAGGTGATTTACCAAATAAACAGCTTAAAAAAGCATTTGACTGGTTAGCAGGAAATTCAGATTGGGCATAAGAAGTTTTTTATCAATTAAACCCGGAATTATTATGAGAAGAAATATAAAAATACCAAGAATCCTGAAAATAAATTGGGTTGAGAATCTTTCAATCTCGGTCGTTTTTAATAACGGGGAATCTAGAATCATTGACTTTAGGAAAGTATTAGACAAGCTTGACTTAAACGAAGATTCACCAGCTTCAATTTTATACAACTCAGAAGAGTTTGAAAAAGTTGAGATTAAAAACAATACGCTTTCATGGAATAATGTGGAGCAATACATAAGCTTAAGAAACAATGAGAAAAGCCGGGTTCCATTTGAAATCGGAGCGGACATGTTTTTGCGCTATAGTCGACCAGAGAAATCGGTTATTGCATTAAAAATTGGACGTCTTATTAGGGAAACTAGATTAAAGACAGGTTTGACTCAACAGGAACTAGCGGTAATGAGTGGAACTACTCGCAATTATATTTCCAGAATCGAGAACGAAAGATCTGACATCGAATTAGCCACTTTGTTCAAAATTATTGAGACTGGGCTTGGAAAACAATTGGAAATCAGAATTAAATAACTACCGCCCACTGGCGTGCGAATGTTTCGCGTGCCTACTTTGCCTGGTTGATTAATGGGAAATGGTCACGCGTTGCGCTACCACATGATATGCTGCCCATATGCGGTTATTACAAAAAATTCAAATAGTTCATTTAAAAATTCATTTGTCCATTTTGGATAGAACCGTAAACTGAAATAGTTAAACTCAACAATAAATAAGGCTTATGTACAATCTCCCATACCACAAAGAACACAACGAACAGGTAATTAAAGAATTTGTTGAACAGTACCCCTTTGCCTTTTTAATTGGTTGTGATTCGGAAAACCGACCTGTGGCAACACAAGTGCCTGTCTTCATTGAAAATAAGCATGGCAGAAAACTGCTCAAAGGGCATATTATGAAAAACACGGATCACCACAAGGCTTTTTTACATAATGAAAATGTACTTGCGGTATTTACCGGTAAGCACACCTATGTAAGTGGTACCTGGTATAGCAATCCTCACACTCCATCAACCTGGAATTATATGAGTGTTCACATCAAAGGAACCATCAGGTTTTTAGAAGGCGGAGAACTTGAAGAGGTACTCAGGATGACATCGCTACATTTTGAAGGTCAGAATCAGCAATCAACAACTGTCTTCGATAACTTACCTTTAGAATTTAAAAAAAGGGTAATGGGAGCCATTGTAGCTTTTGAAATTGAGTTAAAAGAAATCGACACGGTATTCAAATTAAGTCAGGACAGAGATGCTGAAAGCTTCCAAAATATCATTAAGAAGCTGAAGGAACAAGATGAAGATGCCCGGGTAATCGCAGTTGAGATGGAAAAAAGAGCAAAAGAATTTTTCCCTGATAATGAGTAATAGGCTAAACAACAAACCGATAACAATCTCTCTTCATCAAGCCTATAGGTCCGTAAATTGTTAGTACCGGTCAAAAAAAAGTCAAATTAACGGTTTGAATGGGAAAAAGTTACTTTTGTGCTTTGAAATGACAACAGGATCGTGATTGGTGTTTGTCGCTTCGTCAATTTTACCTTTAAAAAAAATAAACTATGATAGAGAAATTCCTTCCATTGAAAGCCCTCTTTTTTTCACTCCTTATGCTCGGGTCTTTCTTGCTTCAGGCGGCATGGCTTCAAAATGAGCCCATGGTTGTTTCACAGCCAAATGGAACCGAAATCCATTGTTTTGCCACCGGTGATGAATTTTATAATTGGCTGCACGATGCCGACAATTACACCATCATTCAGAGTTCGGAGGATGGGTATTATTACTATGCTGAATTGGTAGATGGAAAGTTGAATCCCTCGCTTTACCGCGTCGGAGAAATAAACCCGGGCACTACCTCTCTTGAGGCCGGAGCCAACATCAGTGGTCTGCAAATGAAACTCGTTAGAGAAAAAACAGAGGCCGACATGCAGATCACAAAAAGCAAACTGAGCGATTCGCGTGCAGCCGGAACCCTTAATAACCTTGTGATTTATATCCGTTTTAGTGATCAGCCTGAGTTTACTTCCGACACCATAGAAAACTATCTTAAATTCAATAACACAGAACCCGGGGCCAACTCAGTATTCAATTATTTTCAGGAAATATCATACGACCAGCTTCAATTGCCTTCCACTTTCTATCCTGTACCACCTGACAACATTATTCTTTCTTACCAGGATGCTTTCCCACGAAACTATTATATTCCTTATAACGCGGTTACCAACCCGGATGGATATCAGGATGGCAATCAACGTACCCAACGCGAGCATCAGCTGTTGGCCAATGCCGTTACTTATATCAACTTAAACTCGCCTGTGCCAACGTCACTCGATCTTGATTACAACAATGATGGCAATGTTGACAATGTTGTTTTCATAATCAGAGGAGCGCCAACGGCCTGGTCCACCCTTTTGTGGCCCCACCGTTGGAGTTTGTTCAACGAAACAGTTTTTATCAACGACAAGCGTGTGTGGGATTTCAACTTTCAATTGGAAACACACATGGCGAGCAGCGGCGTGGGTGTTCTTTGTCACGAAATGTATCACTCATTGGGTGCTCCCGACCTCTATCGATACAACAACACCGAAATAACACCCATTGGCCCCTGGGATATTATGGCAGCCAACAACAATCCACCACAATATATGGGCGCCTTTATGAAATATAAATACGGGGGTTGGATTGAGGATATTCCATGGATTACCGAGAGCGGAACCTACACCATTAAACCGCTTACCAATGCCCAAAACAATGCTTTTAGAATCCATTCACAAAATTCGGCACAAGAGTATTTTGTAGTGGAATATCGCAAAAAGGAAGGCACTTTTGAATCCACCCTGCCCAAAAGCGGACTGTTGATTTATCGCATCAATCCTGCTGCCGGCAACGGAAATGCTTCAGGACCACCTGATGAGGTTTATGTGTTTCGCCCGGATGGCTCGCTTACCAACACCGGAAACCTCAACAATGCCGTTTTTGGTACCGATTATGACCGAATTGAGTTCAACGACTATACGAATCCGAACGCATTTTTGCAGGATGGTAGCGTTGGTGGTGTTTATATTTATGATGTATCTTCCATCGGCGATTCAATGACATTTTCAGTCGACTTCCCCGGGCAAACTCAGGCAGCGTTTTCCTCTAACATAAAAGTAGCTTGCATGGGTGAAGCCATCCAATTTTACGACCAATCGACGGGCATCCCTGACAGCTGGGAATGGATTTTTGAACCTGCCGGAGCCACCTATTTAGAAGGTACCAACTCCACTTCTAAAAATCCAATCGTGTCGTTTAATCAGGAAGGTACTTACACAATTACACTTACAGTGTCGAATGACTTTGGACCAAGTACGATCAATCAAACTGATTATTTGCACATCGGGTCCCTGTTTTCCTGGTTTACCGAAAACTTTGAATCAGGTGCTTTCACCAATGGGTCCTGGAGTGTCGAAAATCCGGACGATGGTATTACCTGGGGTCTCCATAATGTGGGTGGAAACGGTGGCTCACTGGCTGCCGGTATTGATTTCAGGAATTATTATTCCATTGGACAAAGAGACCGTTTGATCTCCATGCCTTTCGATTTGAGCAACCTGAGCAATGCAAATCTTTCGTTTGAACATGCTTATGCCCAAAATACTTCCATGGTACCCTATACCGACTCACTCATCGTTTATCTTTCTGATGATTGCGGACTAAGTTGGTTGCGTTTGGCCGCTTATGGTGAAGATGGCAACGGCAGTTTTGCCACTCATGAGCCAACCGGGGACGCCTTTTTTCCCCTCGTAGCTACCGACTGGTGCGGACAAGGATGGGGGAGTGTATGCAATAACATCAATCTCAGCAATTGGGCTGGCCAACGGGATATACGCATTGCTTTCGAAACCTATAGCTTTTATGGAAATCCCATTCTCATCGACAATATTGAAGTGTCGCAATATGTTAGTCAGGAAGAAAATCTCTTTGCGGGCAATGATATTCAAATTTTCCCGAACCCAAGTTCAGGGAGTTTTACGATCAACATGACGCGATCAGATGAACCCGTGCAGTTTAGAATGTACAATCCAATGGGTCAACTTTTATTTGAGGCAATAGTTAATAAATCTATTTCCGTTGAAAAGCAAAGTAGCTGGACGCCTGGAATTTATCTTTTACACTTCAATGGTAAGGAAGGCCACACCGTTAAAAAACTAATCATCGATTAACGGATAATTATGAGTGCCTGGTAAAGGGGATTTTTTTATGGTTCCAACTCCTGGATGATGCTGGTGGTTTTACCTTGGTAATATTGAGTTTCAATTTTATCTCCGGTTTGCAAATCCACGGTGCTTTTGATAGGTTTCCCGTTACGAAAGGTAATGCTAAATCCTCTTTTCAGTATATTCACCGGGTCGAGCAACCTGATTTTCTCCTCCACACCTTCCATTTTCTGATGGGCGGTAACCAATGGTCGGAGACTTGATTTTACCACAGATGTTGAATAACCGGAGAATATCACCTCTTGTCGCTTAATGGCCATCCGGACGGAAACATCCAGCTTCTCCGAAAATCCACTTAGTTTATGTCGCTGATGAAGGTTTCTGGATTTTAATTCCTTTTCAAGCACCAGTCCCGAACGATTCAACCGGTATTGATGCCCGGCTATCAAACCGGTAGTCCGCCGGCTTAACCGGTCGGCCAGTTGGCTTAACGTCTGGTTTTCACCTTCCAACATCAACTGAGGGATTTCCATTAAGGAGGTGGTGGCATCGCTTACACGCTGTATAAACTGGTGTATGTGTTGAAGCAGAAAATAGGCCACTTCGGTAGGGGTGATCTTGTTGCTGTTGGCCACCATCTCAACAACGGTTTCGTTGGTGGCATGGCCTATTCCGGTGATGACCGGAAGTGGGAAAGTAGCCACGGAGGAAGCCAGCGAGAAATGATCGAAGCTGCTCAGTCCCACATCGCCTCCACCTCCCCTGATGATGACCACCACATCGAAATGGTGTTTTACTTTTTTAATCCGCTCCAATTGTTGCCTGATAGAAACAACAGCCCCGGTCCCCTGAAGCAACGCGGGAAAAAGCATGGTAAACAACTGATGACCGGCTGCGTCTTCGCCCAATATTTTCATGAAATCATGGTAACCTTTGCTGGTTTCTACCGAAATTATGGCCACCCTGCGAGGCAACAAAGGAAATGCCATCTGGTGATTTAAATCAAACAGGCCTTCTTTTTTCAGTTTTGCAATGGACTCGTTGCGTTCACGGGCCATCTCTCCAAGCGAAAAGGAAGGATCAATATCTGAAATTTGAAGTGTCAATCCATGTGTGGGATGAAAAACCAGGTTGGCTAAAAAAAGAACCTTCATGCCATCACCCAGGTACTCGTGGGTAATCTCCCGAAACTTACGGTTGATGTCCTGAAAAGGCCCTGCCCAGATGGTAGCCCGCAACTGAGCCAATGTCACCCCGTTTTCTTTTTCTACCAAATCGGGATAGCAATGGCCGCTTTTTGGATAAAAATTCAACCTGGCAATCTCGGCCCTGATCCAATACTGACGTTGATAAGTTCGGCTGATCACCGATTCGAGGCTTTTTGTCAGCTCGTAAAGGGTGTAAACCTTGCGGGTTGGGTCGGATATGGGTTGGTCGGTGGACATTTTTTTATTAGAGAATGAATCTTCTGCGAAAATAACTAAGAAACTGTCTAAAATAGAATTGAGGTAACTTTAGTGTAAAAAAAAGGTTAAAAATATAATTTAATAAATAGAATATCCTAACTTTGTCTAAATCCTGTCCAAGGATTGTGGGGTATTGTAATATCAATTTGTAAACCTCCTTATAACTAAATAGGGATGCTTTTTATATGATAATTATCAAATTTGTGAGGTATCTAACTTCTTCTTTCTTGATTGTTTTTGTTGTGAATATTTCTGTTGCACAAACCCGGTTTAATAATCGCGTAAACTTTGGGTTCCCTGCACAGTACATTACAAGCGTTGTGGCAACTGACAGTTGTTATTATGTAACTGGTACGGGAGTATTATCTGTTTCACCATACAAGGAGGGCATATTTTTTGCTATTATGGATTTGTTCGGGGAAGTGAATAGTATTAAAACCTATGACAGTTTTCCGGGCAAATCTATTGAGTATGCTAATAATAAAATGTTTTTTAGCAAGGGGTATTTTTATTGTTCTGCTTATTTTATCTATTCAGATCAAATTAGAAAACCCGCTCTAATAAAATTTAACACAAATGGAGATACGGTATTTATTAGGGAATATCCTTCTGAATTGGGTTACGAAACCTGGCACAATGCCTTAGACGGAATTAGAAGCCAAGATGGTAATTTTTATTTAACCTGTAATATATTCAATCAAACTACACAAAATTACAATGCAGATATTATCAAAATTGACTCTACCGGGAAACAAATTTGGTCTAGAATACCGTTACCAAATGTCCCGGATAACTTGCTTCATCTTGCTTCTTCTTTGGTTGAATTAAATGATGGTTCAATTATTCTATCAACAAAATTGATTCAATTTGCTGGTGTTCACAGCAATTTTGTTAGACGTAACCAAATTATTAAAATTGATACCGGGGGTAATCTATTAAATTATTGGACTTCTCCGGTTGGGGAATTGTGGGTAGGAGATCACAATGACATACTGCAAACCCAGGATGGAGGTATTGTATTCACAATGGCTCGTGCAACTGAAGAATTTGATGATTCATTAGCTTCTTGGCATTATTTAAACCGGTATGGTGGGATATGTAAGCTTTCGAATGATTTAAGTGAACAATGGATGGTAACTTATGATGACAAAAACCCATATGAAATGAATCATTACCTAAACAGGGTAATTGAACTTGATGATGGTAGTTTAGTAGCAGCTGGCAAACACTTTGAATCATATCAACCAGACTCTGTTTATCTTGAAGATTATGAACTTTGGGACTATTGGAACTACAATGGCTGGTTAGTAAAGTTTTCGGCAGAAGGTGACAGTATATGGAGTCGACAATACCACTATGTTATAAGCCCCATGGATGAACACTTTATTACTGATATTGAAGAAACTGAAGATGGTGGTTTTATCATGTGTGGCCAGGCCGGGGATATGTTTCACAAACCACCACCAGGTCAACAGGGCTGGCTTTTAAAAACAGATGAATATGGATGTATTGTACCTGGTTGTCAAGTGAGCGTTGAGGAAAGGGAAATTGAAGACAATTATCTAAATATTTACCCTAATCCTGCAAAAGATTATTTAAATATTTTTTTACAGCGTAAAAACAACGATCCTGTAAAAGATGCCAAAGGCAGGTTAATCGACTTAAATGGAAACATTCTTATCGAATTTTCTATGTTGCAAAGTGATCTTACCTATATTTTACCAGTAGATATTTACCCTTCTGGAATGTATATATTCCAGTATATCCACCATAATGAAATTATTTCTAGCCAAAAGGTATTGATTGTTAAATAAAAGTCTTACTAAACAATTTTTTGCTAAATCCAGCATTATTGTTGTGGAACGTTTAAACCTACTATTAAACTGTCTAATTTTTTCCCGTAGGGAAAGTGTTTGGATAGAGGAAGGAATATTACTGCGTTTATTTCGTTCCGGATGTGACGAAATAAACGAAAAAGGTGATTCTTCTACCCATATTTAGGCTCATAAAGATGCCCAAATATAAAATTTAGACAGTTTCTAAAACCAATCGGATTTATTCAATCAGGGTTAAAACTCTTTATCCGGATTAAGTACACCCCATTTGAATTTAAGTATTTGAGTGCTTCAATTTAAATAATTGCTACTTTTGCGAAAACAATAGGTACCATGGCCAATATAGTTAACTTTTCGGATGCGGCATCCATTGGGTTGCATTGCATGATAATCCTTGCCAAATCGGACAACTCGCTCAATGCCATTCAGCTTTCTGAGCGCATCGGTAATTCAAAACACCATATCGGGAAGGTGCTTCAGCGATTGGTAAAAGACGGTTTTCTTACTTCACAACGGGGGCCCACAGGTGGGTTTGAGTTGGCCGTAAAACCGGAAGAGTGTACACTTTACGATATCTATACCTCAATTGAAGGTAAGGCCAGAAACAAAGCCTGCGATCTGATTCATAAGGTATGCCCAAATGACAAATGTATCCGCGACAATGTGGTAAATAAACTCACCAACGAGTTTATTGCTTTCATGAAAAGCCAAACCCTGACTCAATACATGTAAAATGCGTAATTAGTTAGCGATAACATTGGAATGCAACCACCGGGTTACTCTATTGAGATATCACATAATGCTTCGAGCAGCCTGTTTTTTTTTATTTTATCACCATCTCATGTTCATTTAACATCAGTTGATCACCATTTTAGACGGGTCTCATGATTGGAAAGCAATAGGATTAAAAGAAAAAGCCTCTATGTTAATAAACTAACATAAAGGCTTTGATTTCAATTGGTACCCGAGGCCGGGATCGAACCGGCACGAGTGTAACCTCACAGGTTTTTGAGACCAGCGCGTCTACCAATTCCGCCACTCGGGCAACGTTTTTTGTGAATTGGGTTTGCAAAAGTAAACATTTCTCTGAAATAATAGTTCCCCGATGGAAATTTCCATCGGGGAACTATTGTTACTATTTATTGATGGCATCCAGGGCCGCAATCATGATCATACTAACGATGTCGTTTACTCCGCTTCCCATCTGGAGTATGTGTACCGGTTTGTTCATCCCATTTAAAATGGGGCCAACCACTTCAACACCAGCCAATTCCTGCAACAGTTTATAGGCAATGTTGGCGGCTCCCAGTGTCGGGAATATCAATGTGTTGGCACGCACGCCATTCAGTTTTGAAAAGGGAAAACTACCTTTTAAAAGTTCTTCGTTTAGCGCGGTGTTCGCCTGCATTTCTCCATCCACAATCAGTTCGGGATAATCGCGGTGCAGGATGGCGATGGCATCGCGTTGACGTATGGTTAGCGGGCTGTTTACCGTTCCGAAATTCGAATACGACAACATGGCAATTCTGGGCTCTATTTTAAAGCGTTTCACAGCTTCGGCCGTCTGCACGGTAATTTCAACCAGTTCTTCAGTAGTTGGTTTTAGGTTCACAGTACAGTCGCTCAGGAACAACGGGCCATTTTTGGTGTTGATAATGTACATGCCGCTCACAATGTTGGTGTTTGGCTTTTTCCCAACTACCTGCAATGCCGGACGGATAGAATCAGGATAACTGCGGGTTAAGCCTGAAATCATACCATCGGCCATCCCGGTTTCGAGCAACATCAGACTGAAATAGTTTTTATGTTGAAGTGCTTCGCGGGCAGCAACCAGGGTCATTCCACGGCGGTTGCGTTTTTGATAAAGAATTTGGGCAAATGCCTCGCGTTTATCCAACATTTCTTTTGAATTTGGGTCGATAATCTCCACTTTTCCCAAATCCAGTTCGTTCACCCTGATGAGGTTGGTTATCAGTTTTTTATCGCCAATCAAAATCGGTAAGGCTAGTTTTTCGTTGACGATGATTTCAGCGGCCTTAAGCATGGTATAACTTTCAGCATCGGCTAAAAGAATTCGTTTTGGATCGGATTTACAGATGGATTTAACCTGACGTTTCAGGGGATTCGACAAGCCAAGTCGTTTTTGAAGCGTTACCCGGTACTGGTCCCAGTCGGTGATGGGATGTGCGGCTACGCCCGATTCCATGGCCGCTCTGGCCACAGCCGGAGCTACACGTTCAATCAAACGTGGATCGGTTGGTTTGGGAATAATGTATTCACGTCCAAAGGTCAGGTTGTTCACCTTAAAAGCCAGGTTTACCTCTTCCGGAACAGTTTCCTGCGCCAGTTCGGCCAGAGCTTTTGAAGCGGCCAGTTTCATTTCTTCGTTGATGGTATTGGCACGTACGTCCAGCGCACCCCTGAAGATAAACGGGAAACCAAGTACATTGTTGATCTGGTTCGGATAATCGGATCGTCCGGTAGCCATAATGATGTCTTTACGGGTCTCCGTAGCGTCATCGTAGGTAATCTCCGGGTTGGGATTTGCCAGCGCAAACACGATAGGGTCATCTGCCATGGCCAGCAACATTTTTTTCTTCAGCACACCACCAACGGAAAGTCCTAAAAACATATCTGCACCTACCAAAGCCTCCTCAAGTGTACGGGCAGGAGTATCTACAACAAATTGCATTTTGGTGGCATTCAAATCGGAGCGGTCTTTGTGCAAAACGCCGCGACTGTCGAGCATGATAATATTCTCTGGTTTAGCACCCAGTGCAATGTATAATCTGGTACAAGAAACAGCGGCCGCTCCGGCACCATTAACCACGATTTTCAGGTTTTCAATTTTTTTCTTATTGATTTTTAGCGCATTCAACAAACCGGCAGAAGTTATGATGGCCGTTCCATGCTGATCGTCGTGCATGATGGGAATATTCAGTTCCTTTTTCAGACGCTCCTCAATTTCGAAACACTCAGGAGCTTTGATATCCTCCAGGTTAATGCCTCCAAAGGTAGGTGCGATGGCTTTTACAACCTGAATAAACTTCTCCGTATCGGTTTCGTTTACCTCAATATCAAACACATCAATATCGGCAAATACCTTAAACAGCAAGCCTTTTCCTTCCATCACCGGTTTACCGGCTTCAGGGCCGATGTTTCCCAGACCCAAAACGGCCGTTCCATTTGAAATAACGGCTACCAGATTTCCCTTGGCGGTATACTTATAAACATCTTCGGGGTTTTTCTCAATAGCCAAACAAGGATCGGCCACACCAGGAGTGTAGGCCAGCGACAAATCACGTTGGGTGGTATAAGGCTTTGTGGGGACTACTTCTATTTTTCCGGGACGACCGAGTGCGTGGTAGTTAAACGCATCTTTTCTAAAAAGTTTATCCATTGAAATAAGGGTTGTTTACAAGAGGTAAAATTACGACTTAAATCCGGGTACACTTGGCGTTAGCAATGATTTGTTTGATATTTGTATTGATGCTAAATAAGCAACTCAGGAGGTTGCATGGACTGGTGTTCAGAATATTAAAACGACCCTATTAAAACCGTGAAAATATAAATGGCTTTGAAAATTACTCCCCAATGATTACTTCTGTTTTACCTCTTGACACAGGAAGCAAATCACCACAGATAAGCTTTACCTTTCTGTCTTTCTTTGTAAATTCATGTATTTGTAATCTGTTTACCAAATAACTTTGATGTATTCTTATAAAGTCATGGCCTAATAATTGCTTTTCAAAGAATGACAAATTATTGCAGGTTGTGATTTTTCTTCGCTCACCTTCATCTCTATAATAGATGGTAGAATAACTTCGGTCGGCTTGTATATAGAGAATCTGATCGATAGGGACAAATGTCACTTTCTTCTTTTCATTTATGGTTAAAAAACGGTTATTAAATCGATGAAAATCAGTTATAAGTGATTCGTAATCTTTATGAAGATTCATTTGCAACATTGCTTTTTGTATGGATTGCGCCAATTCATCCGCAATGATCGGTTTGAGAAGATAATCTACAGCATTAACCCTGAAAGCTTTAATTGCATATTCATTATAGGCCGTTGTAAAAACAATGTGAAAATTGGTTTCATGCAATTGTTCCAACATTTCAAAAGCATTCATATCGCGAAGATCAATATCCATCATTATCAATTCCGGACGAATACTCTTAATTGTAGATAGTGCTTCTGTTCCTGATGAACAAGATCCCATCAGATGTAGTTCAGGATGATTTTCTTCAATAAGTTTTTCGAGATGCCGTTGATGGTCCAAATCATCTTCCACAATCAAAGTTCTCAGTTTTCGTGTAATCATATTAAAAAAGTTTTAATCGATGCAGATGATAAGTTCAACCATGAACCCCGGTTCAAGAGGAGTTATGATTATTTCTGATTCTTTTCCAATAAGCATTAATCTCTCTTTGATGATCTTCATGCCAATATGGTTTCCTGCTGATTCCTCATGACTCAACCCTATTCCGTTGTCAGTTACACCAATCAGGAGGCACCCGGATTTTTTACGGGAAACCCTTATCTCAATAAGACCATGAAGATTTTTAAGTTTTTTTATTCCATGCCGGATTGAATTTTCAACAAGGGGTTGAACTAAAAACGGCGGTATGGTTATTTTGTCAGGTTCAATATCAGTATCAATCTTAATGTTTAAATCGAAATGAACACTCCCCAATTGCTCAATCTTCGCATACGATTTTATCATTTCCAGTTCATCTGCGAGGGTAACCAATTCACTCCTTAACGAATGTAAATTGCTTTGCAAAAACCTGATAAAATTGTTTGAATAATCAGTAGCAGCTTCAGTTTTTCCCTCCTGGTTCAATAGGGCAATTTTGGCAATACAATTCACAAGAAAATGATTATCAATCTGGATGCCCATAGCCAGGCTTTTCAACCGAAGTATTTCAGCGTGATGTAAAGCTTTTTTTCTTTCCTTTCTGATAAAAAATAGTATTGTAAACCAAATTATTAATAAAAAGATCAAAATGAAGGAACCTATAAACCACCAGGTAAGCCAAAAGGGAGGAATGATCGTGATTTGCAAGATGGATTCGGGGGCCTCCTGAAACGATTCAGTAATTGTGGCCCTGACATGCAATGTATAATTTCCAGGATCTAAGTTGTTGAAATTAAGATTGGTTTCATCATCAAGTTTCAACCAGTTGTCCGTTTCACCATCCAATTTATACTGAAAGCGAAGTGATTCGGGAAAATCAAGTTCAACGGCTTCGTATTCCAAATGAAGATTATTATGACTGAAAGGTAACGATACCGCATTGGTGTTTTTTAAAATTACCAGAGAATCGCCATAATCGGCATTCGTTGCAATACCACTGACCAGGACTGCTATAGCCAAGTGATCGGGTGCCGGGATTAAATCAGGATTTATTTTCACCACATTTTCGCTTGTGGGCAGCCATAGGATCCCCTGTTCATCTTTATAAAACGAATTTTGCCCAGGTTCACCTGCCTGATAGCCTGCGCTTTCGCGATAAGCCAACGTACAGTTTGGTTTTCCTTGATGATATATTCTGAGATTTAGTGTGAACAAAGTGCCAGACCCTCCAATAAAAAGCCTGTTATCGTTTGAGATGGTTAGTGTAAGCAAATCTTCATTAACAAAAGAGGAAAATATAGGCAGCAGGCTGTCTCCATCAAATTGCATTAAACCCAAGTTAGTAGCCGCCCAAATCATTCCTGTGGAATCGGTTACGAGATCGTTCACTCTAACATTTGATTTAATAAGGACTTTCCCGTTATTCGTATTTGGGTCAAACTCCACTATACCCTGTCCTAACCCCAGCAGGTAATGCACTCCATAAGGCTCAATAGCAAGTATGGTTGATTTAATGCCCAGCGAGTTTATACTAAAAAGAATCCTTGTATGATAATTTGTGTCCATTTCCACCAGGGTTGACATATTTCCTATCAAAATAGTTTTGGATTCTTCTACCTTGAAAAGGGTCAGGGAAGGTTGGTTCATGTTTTCGGTGATTTCTTTTGCTTCGAGTGTTGGAATATCAAGCACGGTTACCCCTGCACTGTGTGGAATAATAATATCCTTTTTGAAACCCTTTAAGGCACCGTTGTAATAGGTGTACTGAATATTGTTATAAACAGGGTAAATAGGTACATGAATTAGAGAAGATAAATTGTCTTGAACCATATACAAACCATTACTGAACGATGCAAATAACGCTCTTTTAGTATCAATGGGTAAAACGCTCCATACATTCTCAGGAAAACCCTCTTCAGGCCTGAAATATTGAAACCCGTCATCAAAACGCTTAACAAGGCCTTTTTCTGTTGACAGCCAATACGAAGTATTATTTAGCAACACATGATTCAGGTTATTGATGTTGGTTGCAAAGTTGGTTATCTTATTGTTTTTAAATTGCCATATTTGGCTGCTTCTATCAAATATTAAAAGATCATTTGCCTGAAGATAAAAACACCGGTAAATTGCTACTTGTTTTCGAAGTTGCCCCCAACCTGTAATGTCAACACTTTGTTCAATAAAATCATTGTTTGATATGGTATAGAGAAAAAGTGTATCATATAAAGGTTGTTGGCCGTTATCTTTTGAAAGTGTAAAAACCAGAAAACGGTTGTTTTCCCCAGATAAGCCAACAACCCTGTTGGAAAATTCACGTAAGATTTTTCCTTTTAAGCTATGAAAACTAAATTTTCCTAAATAGTGGCCCCATGCATAGTAAAACTCTTTTTTATTGGGTATAATACCATTAATCAATGGCAAATCGGTTTCGATAATAATGTTATCAGTGTACCCCCTATTGTTAATGTCAAATAATCTTAACTTCATGTTTTGATCTACAAATTGGTCTGTTCCTAAGTTATAGACATACTTAGTCAAAGTATTATGTAGATACAACTTGCCATCTGAAAATTTTGAATCAGGTTTCAGTAAATTTTTAAGTTCGTTTTGTACAAGAATATCCAATCCGTCCCGGGTCAGCATCCAGATGGTGTCATTTAAAAAGCCTATATCATAAGTCAAATTTGAACTCAGACCGTTACGGATGGTATAGTTGGTAAATTTTTTCCCGTTAAAACGACCAATTCCGCCATAAGTGGCTACCCATAAAGCACCATCCGGGGCCAGGTGTGCCCGCATCACCTGTACCTGAGGCAACCCATCCGGTCGGGGAAGGTAGCGTTTTATAGCAGGGGTTTGAGAATATATTACCTGACTAAAAAACAATAACATTACAATAAGCCTGCTGAACATTGAACATCTTTTGGGTATGGACAAACACTCAAATGCTTTATTTGGCATTACAATATTAGAAAAAAATATCAATCAAAATACATTGATAATAATAAGCTTGTTGCACAATTCACCGAAAAAATAACTGAATATAGCCGGAAAACTACCATAGGGAAAGTTACTTGCTGTTTATGTAGAAGGTGAATATTAAGTTGTTAGATTTGAAATGTAAATACTTAGTGAATCGAAAAAAAATTAAAAAGTTTAAAATAAAAAGAAAATATTAACCTGGCTCACACAGGTAAACTAATGTGGGGGCAGAAACCGAAAAGCCAAAAGAGTAGGTATTTTTGTAATCTTTTTTTATCATGAAAAAACTTTTATTATTATTGGTTGTAGTTATCGTCGGTTTGTCTTTACAAGCACAAACCAGTGCCAAATTTGTTTATTCCGAAATTGTGGGAACGGCTAAATTTATGAGTACAAAAGTTACTATAGAGGTTAGTTTCGGGCAAAAGGTAAAATCATATGCAGATAACCGGTTAAAAGATCCAGCTACAGGCAAACCAATAGTCTTTAATTCAATGATTGATGCATTGAATTATATGGGCGATCAGGGCTGGGAATTTGTACAGGCATTTGCTATTACTGAATCGAATCAGAATGTGTACCACTATTTGTTGAAAAAGCCGTCTGAGGAAATACAGGAAGAAGAACAAAAGGAAACAACTGAATAATCAGAATTAAAAAAAATAACTTCATGAGTAATTATTCAGACTGTCCCAATTGTGGGAGAATGGCAAAAAAAACCGTTTCATCAGATTACTTTCCGGTTTATACGTGTCGTAAATGCGGAAAAAAATATTACAATGAATGTGGTAATGGTCGTGGCACGACCTGTCCAAAATGTGGCTCAACTGATTTTTCAGAGTATGACAAGGTTTATTCCGGTTGAAACGTTTATTATATTGAATATCAATTATTAAAAATTATGATCAAGTCAAACCTTTTAATTAAAGAAACGATCTGGTATAGTTGTGAAAAAAATCACCTGCGGTCTACAAAAACCGAAGGATTGACCATCAAAGTGCCAAATAGATATTTATTAAAGCGTTGATATACAATAACTAATAAAAATATGGGGCGATCCCAAAAAGCTAATTGAGTATGTCATATTTTAAATTTTTTTTATGAAAAAGTTGGCAATAATACCAATATTAATTGCAATTCTATTATTTCTTTCATGTTGTACTAATTCCTCTCTTACTGAAAAGAAAGCTTTGAAAACGGTAGATAGTGTACTTGCAAAAGGGGTTGAACTACTTGACAATAGCCCAAATCCAGCTTATTTATTGGAATGGCAAGGATTACTAAAGATTTCTGAAACAGAAATGCATGGAAGGGCAATCATTCAACACAAAGATGGGAGAATGGGTGGTCAATTTATTTTTCATATAGATGCTAATAACAGATGGATCTTAGACGAGGTCTACTTTCGAGGATTAGGAGGAAGATGGTCTGGTTGGAATGAGAAGGTATTTCAAAAAGTTGAGTAGCAAATATTAACTATAACCAATGAGAAGTAGAAGTCTTATTTATAATCAATTCAGGTATTCTACACGGAACAATAATACTTAAAAAAAATGGTAAAAAGAACAATATTAATCAGTTTTATCCTGGTAATTTTAACGTGCATATCATACAATCAGAATAAAAACCCTCATGAAATAAAAGTCATTTATAATGATTATGGTTTCTCTGAGAGTGGAGATGTCTATGGTACATGTGAAATTTGCCTAGTCTTTAATGAAGGAACAATGACTGGAACAATTGAACAGAGGTATGGGACAGAAGGTGGTACTTTCCCAAAACAAAGTTTAAAGGAATTGGATATTAAAGCTGATGGGAGGATTACGTTTAATTTTACCTACTATTATCTCGATCTTTCTTTTAACATTCTTAAAACAGAAGTCTTTGCCACTGGTCAGTTAAACAAAGAGAAATTAGTTTTCAGAATTGACAAACCTGATACAAATGGATTTAATCTTGACATCGTTAAGTAACTGGATTTTTTAATATTAATCTTAAGATTATAATGTTTAATATATATTCAATGTAAATAATTAATCAGCCTGACTCCATTGTTAGAAGATTTAATGATTCTTAGTTTCTCAATATAAAACCATTAAAAATGAAAAGAGCAATAATTACTATTTCTTTCTGCTTAGTAGCAATAATCACAATGGCACAAAATGCAGGTGATTTGGATTTAAGTTTCTCCGGAGATGGTAAAACCACCATAAACATTGCCAGTGGCACTGATGAATCATATGCGTCTGCAATTCAGCCAGATCAAAAAATAATTCTTGTTGGGAAAGCTGTTACAGGTCAGAACAGTGATATTGCGTTGGCTAGGCTAAATACTGATGGCCAATTAGATTCCAGTTTTGGTTCAGGGGGAAAGGTCGTGTCTAATTTTGGTTCAAATTACGAATATGCAAAATCTGTAGAAATCCAATCCGACAATAAAATTGTTGTTGGTGGCTTTATTAGAAATTCATGGAATTATGATTTCGCGTTAATAAGATATTTGCCAGAAGGAACCCTTGATAATACATTTGGAACAGGAGGAAAGGTACAAACAGATTTGGTATATGATGATTACATCTATGATATTGCGATTCAACAAGACGGGAAGATACTAGCTGTTGGATATGCTGTAAATATTTCAGGTCAGGGAGATATTGCAATTGTGCGCTATAATAGTGATGGAACACTTGATAATACATTTGGAACTGGAGGAATTGTATTAACAGCAATTGGCTCGTATTCTGATTTTGGTTATTGTATTGCAATACAAAGTGATGGAAAATTTTTTGTGAGTGGGTACTATGTAATAAATGGAAATAATCATGACGTATTTGTCGCTAAGTATAATTCAGATGGAACTTTGGATTCTTCTTTTGGGAATAATGGTTTGACTTTATTGGATATCGCGGGAGGAAAAGATGAAATCTATTCAATTGCTATTCAGCAGGATGATAAAATAGTGCTAGGCGGGTTTACCAGAGTAGGTTCTAATGATTTTGATCTATTGCTTATACGGTTAAATGCAAACGGATATTTTGATACTCAATTTGGAAACTCTGGGAAAATAATTAAACCAATAAGCGATGAGGATGATTACGTAAGGTCGGTAAATGTACAAGCAGATGGAAAAATTATTGCGGCTGGTTCATATTACTATAATTATTTTAATGGAGATCTAGATTTTTTCATTTGTAGGTTTAATCAGGATAGTAGTGATGATTTAACTTTTGGACTAAATGGTACTGTACTTAGTCCTATTGGATCCTCAGTTGATGCTGCCTATAGTTCTCTCCTTCAGGATGATGAAAAAATATTGGTTGCAGGAACAAGTTTCTTAAATGGCAACATGGAATTTGCAATTGCGCGTTATCATAGTCAGTGTGTTTTGCCTGAACAACCATCGGAAATATATGGAAATCAAACACCATGTGAAGGCGGTTCTGAAACTTATAACGTTACGAATGTAAGTGGTGTAGATTATTCCTGGATTCTTCCTGGAGATTGGAATATAATCTCAGGACAGGGTACAAATGCTATTAGTGTAAATGTGGGTCAATTATCTGGTGATATTCAAGTAACCCCAAGTACTACATGTGGAAATGGTCCGACACAAACGCTTGTTACTGCCGTAGAATTTATACCGGATCAACCTTCTTCTATCTCCGGAATAACTGAACCATGTGTAGGTATTAGTCAGATATACTCTGTAACTAATATTAGTGGGATTAATTACACATGGACGATTCCCAATGGGTCTACAATCACTTCAGGACAAGGAACGAACTCAATAACAATTAATATTGGGCCAAATAGCGGTGACATACAGGTCGTACCATCAAATATTTGTGGAAACGGGCCATTTTCAACACTTTTAATTACTCCCCAAACAACTCCTGCACAGCCATCAGCCATTTCGGGAGTTTCATCTGCATGTGAAAATACGACGAACCTATCTTATTCCGTGTCAAATATTAATGGGGTCTCCTATTTATGGGAGGTACCAAATGATTGGACAATAGTTTCAGGTCAAGGAACAAATTCAATCATCACAAATGCGGGAGTTATCTCAGGAAACATTACCGTTACCCCTTCAAATATATGTGGAGATGGAATAGCATCCTCTTTAAGTGTTAATTTGAGTGCAGTTCCCAGCCAACCGGGTAACATTACTGGTGATGACAATGTATGTTCAGGAACAGACCAATACTATTCTGTTACTGCTGTTTCAGGCGTAAGTTATTTTTGGTCTGTACCGGCAGGGTGGACCATCACCAGTGGGCAGAATAGCAATTCCATTTCAACAACAACTGGTTCAACAGGAGGAACAGTTAGTGTTACACCTTCAAATAATTGCGGTAATGGTATTTCTTCTATTCTTGAAGTAACGGTAAATTTACTATCTGTGGATGCTGGAAGCGATCAGACTATTACTAATGGTTCATCAACAACTTTATATGGAAATGCGAATAGCGGATCTGGTAATTATTCTTGGTTATGGTCTCCAATTGAACTTTTAGAAAATCCAAATATTCAGAATCCCAATACCCTTGCGTTAGGTTCATCTACAATATTTACATTAACCGTTACTGATGAAGCAACAGCTTGTTATGAGACAGATCAAATGATCGTCACGGTTACTGGAGGAGCTCTTTCTGTTGTTGCAACAGCTATTCCTCAAGATATTTGCATCGGTGATAATACTCAACTTAATGCTTTAGCAAGTAACGGCTCAGGGAACTATAGTTATTCATGGACTAGTTTACCACAAGGCTTTACAAGTAATCTTCCTAACCCTATTGCATCGCCCATTATTACCACGGATTATATTATTGAAGTTAACGATGGTAATTCTACAGTTACAGATTCAATAACTGTGGAGGTATCGGATATCCCGGAACAACCCACAAAACCAGATGGACCTGATACTGTCGACTTGCATTTCACATCTTTTACCTCTTATTTTACCACTACAACAGCAGGAGCATCCGGTTATTTTTGGGAAATCACTCCTCCCGAGATTGCTAATCTGAATCCAAACGGTTTAGAAGTCACATTAATATGGCAAGGGATTGGTGAAGCTAGTCTCAAGGTATATGCAATTAACGAATGCGGTATCGTTGCCAGCGATTCGCTTGCGATACATGTAGATAATTCGGTAAGCATAAGTCAGATTCCATTTCTGATTGAAGTTCACCCAAATCCAACTAAAGATTTTCTTTTGATAACGTTTACAGGTTTGCAAATTAAACACATCAATATTGCTAATATGACGGGTCTTTCTGTTATTCCAACAGTCAATATTGAAAACCAAAGTGAAGAGTATAATTTAAATTTACAATCTCTTTCTAAGGGGATATACTTCATTTACTTGACAACGAATAAAGGCATTATTGTCAAGAAAATTATTAAAATATAGATCATTCTATTGATAATATCAAAATAACTTACCCGGATTCTATTGCTTATGAATGAAAATCCGGGTAAATACTTTGTGGAAAATTTAGAGTTCCCTACCCCTCTATCGCCGCCACTCCCGGCAGCTCTTTGCCTTCGATATATTCCAGCATAGCGCCACCACCAGTTGAAACATGACTGATCTGGTCGCTGAGGTGGTACTTGTTGACAGCTGCTACTGAGTCGCCGCCACCTACCAACGAGAAAGCGCCTTTTTGCGTGGCTTCGGCAATGGCTTTGGCAATTTCGATGGTACCCTGTGCAAAATGGTCCATTTCGAATACGCCCATGGGACCATTCCACAACAAGGTGGACGAACTCAGGATGATCTCCTTTATGGCGGCAACAGATTTGGGTCCGATATCCAGGCCCATCCATCCATCAGGAATTACATCAGCCTCGCAGGTTTTATAGTTGGCTTCATTATCAAATTGATCAGCAATTACTGCATCTGTGGGAATGTAAAAGTGAACACCCAGCTTTTTTGCTTTTTCCATAGCTGATTTGGCTGTTTCTATCAAATCATCCTCCACCAATGAATTTCCGGTTTTTCCGCCCATGGCTTTGATAAAAGTAAACATCATTCCGCCACCGATCACCAGATTATCCACTTTGTCGAGCAGGTTGTTGATGATTTCGATCTTTCCCGAAACTTTGGCACCTCCAAGGATGGCAGTAACAGGTTTATGACCTTCCTTCAGCACCATGTTAATGCTGCTTACTTCGCCACCCATCACATAGCCAAAGAGTTTGTTTTCCGGAAAAAACTGTGCTATCACAGCAGTGGAAGCGTGTGCCCGGTGAGCCGTTCCAAAGGCGTCGTTCATGTATACGTCGGCCAAATCGGCCAGTTTTTTGGCAAAACCAACATCTCCGGCTTCTTCTTCCTTATAAAAACGCAGGTTCTCAAGCAACAACACCTGTCCGGGTTGTAATCCGGCAGCCATGTGTTGAGCCGACTCACCAATACAATCATCCGCAAACTGCACGTCCACACCCAATTTTTTCGATAAATCATCCAATATATGTCGCAGTGAAAATTTGTCTTCAGGCCCGCCCTTTGGCCTCCCCAGATGCGACATCAAAATGACTGAACCTCCACCCTGAAGTATTTTTTTTATGGTGGGAATGGTCGCTTTTATGCGGGTATCGTCAGTTACATTGAATTGAGTATCCAATGGCACATTGAAATCGACACGAACAATCACCTTTTTATTTCTAAAGTCGTAATTATCAATATTTTTCATGATAATGGGTTTCGTTTTAAATAAATTGAGAACTTTGCGCAAAGTTAACAAACTCCGGTTGATTCAGTTTGGCACGCATGAAATATATGAGCGCAAAACCCATTATTTTATCAGTGCTGATTTTAACTGGGTTGATGGGTTTCGTATGATTTGTATAAAACAAATGAATGGTAATAGATGAATAAAATAGCACATATTCCGACGCCTGTTTACAAGCGGATTATTATAATTGGTGCCGGATTTGCCGGGTTAAAACTCGCCAAGAGCCTCTTTAATTCAGGATACCAGGTGGTGATCATCGACAAAAACAACTACCATCAGTTTCAGCCTTTGTTTTATCAGGTAGCCACCGCCGGCCTTGAGCCCAGTGCCATTTCATTCCCTTTAAGGATCTTGTTTCAAAAACAGGAGCGGTTTCATTTTCGCATTGCCAAACTATTGGAAATTCATCCCGAAAAAAAGGAAATTACCACCACGATCGGCGAACTCAACTACGACTACCTTGTTATTGCCGCGGGTGGCACCACCAATTTTTTTGGTAATATCAATATTGAAAAACACGCTTTCACCATGAAATCGGTGTCGGATGCTATCCTGATCCGAAACACCATTCTCGAAAATTACGAAAAGGCCCTTAACCATACCAACCAGGAGAAAATGGCTGCTTACCTGAACATGGTAATTGTGGGCGGTGGCCCCACAGGAGTTGAGTTAGCAGGGGCGCTGGCTGAGATGAAAAAAAATATCCTGCCCAAAGATTATCCCGAACTGGACTTTAACCTGATGAAGATCCATTTGTTTGAAGCCGCTGGCAACTTATTAAGTGGGATGTCAGAAAAATCAGGCGCCCGTGCTCTCGAGTACCTCCATCGGCTTGATGTGGATGTTAAACTTAACACACAGGTGGTTGATGCTTCAAAAGGAGAGGTATTGCTGAAAGATGGAAGTGTCCATCGAACCCATACCTTGATTTGGGCCGCAGGTGTTAAGGCCAATAGCATGAAAGGATTACCCGGTTCAAGTATCGGTTATGCCGGAAGGTTATTGGTAGATGAATTCAACAAAGTTTTAGGAACATCGGACCTGTTTGCCATTGGCGATATTTGTTTGATGCAAAATGAAACCACGCCAAAAGGACATGCCCAGGTAGCTCAGGTAGCCATCCAGCAAGCCAAAAATCTAGCCAAAAACCTGCGTAACGAAAAGGCAGGTCAATCATGGCAAAAATTCGTTTACAAAGACAAAGGATCGCTCGCCACCGTTGGGCATAATCTGGCGGTGGCCGATTTACCCGGCATGCACTTCAATGGGTTTGTAGCCTGGGTGTTGTGGTCGGCAGTTCACCTAATGTCGATTATAGGAGTAAAAAACCGGTTTTTTATCATGTGGGATTGGATATGGAATTATTTCAGCTATAACCAAACATTGAGGTTGCTCATTAAACCCAAAATCAAAAAAGAACAGGATGATTTGAATCAATTGGACAAACAATGATACTTTTCCCTATTTTTGTAACCCACCGAAAAAAATAGCCATGAACGCGTACGAAGGCAATATCACATCCAAATTACCGCAAACAGGTACTTCAATCTTCGCGGTCATGACACAATTGGCCACACAGCACAAAGCACTTAACCTGGCGCAGGGTTTTCCCGACTTTCCTGTTTCCAAACAATTGATTGAGCTGGTAAATCATTACATGAAAAAAGGGCATAATCAGTACGCGCCCATGCCCGGTATCAAGCCTTTGCGTGATGCCTTGTCGAAACTGTTCAGGCAAAATTACGGGGCCGTTTACAACCCGGAAACAGAAATCACCATTACGGCAGGAGCTACTCAGGCCTTGTATACCATTATCACCGCGCTGGTACACAAAGGCGATGAGGTACTTATTTTTGAACCTGCTTACGACAGCTATGCTCCTGCTATCACCCTCAATGGAGGTTTGGTAAAACATTCACAACTTCATTTTCCCGACTACCGCATTAATTGGGAAGAAGTAACACGCATGATTTCGAGCCGTACACGCATGATCATCATCAACTCACCGCACAATCCAACAGGAAGTATTCTTACCAAAGAAGATTTAATGCGACTGGAACGGCTCACCCATGGAACAGATATTGTGATTCTGAGCGATGAAGTGTATGAACATTTGATTTTTGACGGGCTAAAACACGACAGTGTTTGTCTTTTTCAGGAATTGGCTTCGCGCAGCCTGATTGTTGGCTCATTTGGAAAAACATTTCATGCCACCGGATGGAAAACGGGATTCATATTGGCTCCTGAAAAATTAACAAAAGAGGTGCGAAAAGTACATCAGTTCATGGTATTTGCCGTCAACACACCCATACAATATGCAGTGGCCGACTTCCTGAAAGATCCGGACAATTACCTTCACCTGGGCGAATTCTACCAACAAAAACGCGATTTTTTTCTCGACACAATTAAAGGCTCTAAATTTAAGCCATTAAGCTGCCACGGCACCTATTTCCAATTACTTGATTACAGTGCTATCTCCGACAAAAAAGAAATGGAATTTGCCGAATGGCTGGTGAAAGAACATCAACTGGCGGCAGTACCCGTTTCTCCATTTTATCGTGAAAAAGTAGATAACCATACCCTGAGGTTCTGTTTTGCTAAAACCGAAGAGACTCTTCAAAAGGCAGGAGAAATACTATGCAGGATTTAAAAATACTGGCCTGTCAATCCGATCTCGTGTGGGAAAACCCCGAAGCCAACCGATTGGCTTTTGAAAAGATGATTGATCAAAACTTTGAGGGTCATCACTTAATTCTCTTACCAGAGACTTTTACCACCGGTTTTCCTGTAAATCCAAAGAAATTTGCTGAAACCACCAACGGAGTTACCGTGAACTGGATGAAATCCATGGTGGTTAAAACAGGTGCTGTGCTGGCCGGAACGCTGTTGCTTGAAAATGACCAGGGTTATGCCAATACCCTTGTTTGGATGTCACCCGATGGAGATTACCGGCTATACGAAAAACGCCATGTGTTTTCTATGGGGGGCGAGGACAAGCAGATACAGCCCGGCGACCAGCAGTTAATCGTTGAGCTCAATGGCTGGAAAATAAGACCGATGATCTGTTACGACCTGCGTTTCCCGGTATGGAGTAAAAACCGTTACCTCAACCATGAGTTTGAATACGACCTGGCTTTGTACCTGGCGAACTGGCCGTCGGTGAGAAGTTATCCATGGAGACAATTGCTGATCGCACGGGCCATCGAAAACCAGGCCTTTGTAATTGGAGTCAACCGTGTTGGAAAAGATGACCTGGGTTTTGATTATAACGGATTTACCATGGTGCTCGATGCAAAAGGACAGGTTCTGGCACAAGGGGATGAAAACCGGGAATCAGCCGTTTCGGTTTTATTATCAAAGGATGAACTGGTGCATTTTCGTGAAAAATTTAATGTGGGTCCCGACTGGGATGATTTTGTATTCAGAGGGTAGAGGCAGGAAAGGTAAACCTCAAAGTCACAAAGAGCACAAAGAAAAATTAGTCTCATATTTAATTATTAATGAAGACTCTCTGTGTCCTCTGTGTCTCTGTGGTGAAAAAAACAAACCAGTAGAGTACTGCCCTTTTTATTTGATTCAAATGGTATACTTTTGAACTGAACTACTGGTATACTTCTTGATTGAAGTAAGCACCTTTACATTAAAAATATTTGTACCTTTACTAAAATATTTGTAAAATGATAGATTACAAACAAATTATTACGATAGAACCTGGAAAACGTGGAGGCAAACCCTGTATCAGGGGTATGAGAATTACTGTTAATGATATACTTGGATGGCTAGCTGCTGGGATGACCGTTCAAGATATATTGAAAGATTTTGACGAATTGACAGAGACAGATATCTATGCTGCATTAAGCTTCGCTGCTGACAGAGAAAATAAAATTTATCAGATTGCTGTATGAGATTTTTGTTTGATCAAAATATCTCCCATCGGATTTTAAAATTGATTCCTGAAAAGTATTCTGGTTCTACCACGATTAAAAATGAAGGACTGATAAATGCTCCCGATAGAGAAATTTGGGACTTTGCTAAATTAAAGGATTATATCATCGTAACACAAGACTCTGATTTCAATGATTTGAATTCTTTGTATGGATTTCCCCCAAAGATTATCTGGATACGTACCGGTAACTTAAAAACACAAGCTATAGTTGATATTTTGGTAGATTATTCGGATGCGATTAATAAATTTACAGATGATATCAAATATGGATGTTTTGAAATATTTAAATTAAAGTCAATATAACATCTACACACACAAGGTATAAAGCATTATGGGATTGGGTGTTGGCAACGGTTGTCCTGTTTCCGCACAAGCATTTTTGTCGGTAAACAAAATCGCGGCTCGCAAACCACAACGCTTCATATAGCCAACCGTTACCACTACGGTCAAAGGAGAACAAGTGAAGAGCACAAAGAATAATTAATCTCATGCTTTAAATAATAAGGAAAACCCTCTGTGTCCTCTGTGTCTCTGTGTTGAACACCTTTCTTTTTATCTTTGCTCCAAATCCCAGACCATGATCAAACTTTCGGCGGTAATTATCACGTTCAATGAAGAACACAATATTGAACGTTGTTTAAATTCGCTTAAAGGTATCGCAGACGAAATTATTGTGGTAGATAGTTTTTCAACCGATAGAACCGCCGGCATATGCAAGGATGCAGGAGTACGCTTTATTGAACAAAAATGGCTTGGCTACAGTGCCCAGAAAAATTTAGGGAACTCATTGGCTTCATATGATTATGTACTTTCAATTGATGCCGATGAGGCACTTTCAGAGGAGCTGAAAAACAGCATTCTGGCTGTAAAAACATCAGGATTTAAAGGAGCCTGCAGCTTTAACCGAATGACCAACTATTGTGGAAAATGGATACGTCATTCGGGCTGGTATCCTGATACTAAAGTGCGGATATTTAATAAAAACACATCAGTTTGGCAAGGGGCACTACACGAAACATTAACATTGGACAATACAGTTATTGAACATCTGTCAGGCGACCTGCTTCACTATTCATACTATACCAGAGACGATCACATCAGACAAATAATAAAATTTACCGACATTGCCGCTCTTGACTATTTTAAATCAGGTAAAAAGAATTCTCCCGTTAAACTTTATGGCAGCCCTGCAGCCAAATTCATACGTGATTATTTCATTAACCTGGGCTTCCTGGATGGGAAAGCCGGCTTTACTATTTGCAGGCTGTCGGCAAAGGCCACTTATTTAAAATATAGTAAGCTGAAGAAACTGTGGAGACTGGAGAAAAGTTAAAAATACTACATTCCTTTATGTATTAACTTCATGGATTTTGATCGATACCAAAGCACCTGGTTTAAGGGTGGTGGTTCACATTGAACCACTTCTTTGGCTCGGGTCATGCGTATTTGGGCTTCTTGTGTTCAATAAGATCACGGAGTTTATTTCAACGACCTAAAATTTTTCGTCATATTTAGTCCATAGAAAGTCGCCCAGTTGAATAGCTTTATCCATCACTTTGGTTCCTTGTTCGTTAGAATACCCCGTTAAAAAGAGGATGGTTTTTTCCGGACTCTTCTCATATAACTTCAAGGCCTCTTCATCCACCTTTTTCTGATTTTGAATCAGTTGCAACTGCAGGGGATTCCAAACGGCATCCACATCGTGGCGCATATCGCCCCAGCGCTGCGAAGCCAGTGTTCCCAGCCGGTTAAAAATCCACCAGGCCGAATTCATGGTATATCCATTCACCCTGCCGGGAGTTTTGTATTGTACGGGTAAATCCGTTACAGAGCCATAAATGGGCACATAAATGGAAGTGGCCACATTGTCCATGGCAAGCCATTCTACTCCGCCGATTTCATCCGGCAACCAGCCACGCAACTGAATAATGGTGGCATACATGGTGTACCATCGGGCGATGGTACGTTCGCCAAGCCATCCCCAGCCTCCGTTGATTTTGAATAATTTGTTGGCATCGTAAGGCATGTGCGGACTGGCCAGAGGCGAAATCACGGTTTTCCCATTTTCGTCGGTTACCGTCAGGTTATTGGTCATGTCAAAGGGAGTGCCTTCGTAATAATCCTTGAAAATGCTCATGATTTTCTCGAGGGTGACCAAGGTATCAGGTTTTACCGAAAAGGGGTAATCGCTTTGGTTGGGGTCGAGCTTCAACGAAGGAGCCAGCAAGTCGAAAACGCGCCATTCCCTTCGGCGGGAAGCCAGTGAGGTACGGCTTTCGGGCGCATATACATAGCAAAACCTGAATACCTCTTTGTCGGGGTTCCACCAACCATTTTCCTTTGCAACGGTAAAAATATTCTCAGAAGCCATAAATTCATCTGTGATGCTCACATCTACTTCTTTGATAGTACTGGCGTTGGCATTGATGGAGACATGATCATCTGGGACACGCTGAGCAACCCATATAGCCCCTTTTTTTCCTTTTCCCGGGCCAACCACTTCAAAATGCCATACTTCGTTTTTGTCGGCAATGGTCAGTGCTTCACCATAGTCGTTCCATCCATATTGCTTTAGCAATTCCCCGGCCAATTTTATGGCGCCGCGTGCTGTGCTTTCGCGTTCGAGCATCAGCAAACACAAACGCTGACAATCGATCAGCCCTGAGTCGCTTTGCAGCTCTTCGCGGCCTCCAAAAGTGGATTCCCCAATCCCCAGTTGCCTGGTGTTTAAGCTGGGATAAGCCGTGTTGATATATCCATTTGTCTGGCTTATTTGCGGAATGGTGCCAATCTTGAGGTTTCCGTATGCCGGCATGGCCAGGGTATCAATGGGAACCCTTTTGTACATATTGACCACGTCACCGGGCTTGTGGGTTTTGTCGGGCACGATGTCGATCCAGCTGCGGGTTCGGTGGCTGTCGTCGGTATGGGAGGTCATCACCGAGCCATCGAAACTGGCTTTTTTGCCTACTGTGATGGACGTACAGGCATCGGGTACCCCGCCAGTCCAATCGCTTTTATCGGCGGTTTGGGCCTGGGAAATAAAAGATACAAAAAGCAGTAATAAGGTGGTGGATAGTGAAATTTTTATGGTCATAATCAATGGTTTATAATTATTTTTTATTCAACCTTTCAGGTTTTTTTCAACCTGAAAGGTTGGGAACTTTCTTATGCCGGAATACGGGATACCGGAGGCCAAAGTTAAGATTTTTTGCTTTGACGAGGTTTAGTTTTTCGGGTGCGGTATTCAACCTTTCAGGTTTTTTCCAACCTGAAAGGTTAGGAACCCCGGGTGCCAAAAGAAAAAGCGGAAACCTGTCCGAAGACAAATTCCCGCTTTATAAAAAGGTCATAAAACCTTATTCCTCGATGGACTCTTTCCGTAAATCGTACAGTTTTTTTCCGCAATAAGCCGCGCCCAGGCCCAGCAAAATAAACAGGCCGCCACCAATGGGGGCACCATCACCTGCTGGTGCGTTGCCTGATCCACCATGGTCGGATGGTGGTGGTGGAGGATCCTGGGCAAGCAAGAATGTACTGGTGAGGGTGAAACTTACGATGATCATCAGTTGGATAAATATCTTTTTCATGGGTATAAAATTTTAGGTTATTAGTTGATGAAGACTTTTACATTTTTAACCTGGTTGTTGCTTCGCAAGCGAACGATGTAAATACCTGTGGGCAGGCTGAATTCTTTTCGATGCAAACCAGTACACTTGAGTTGTTCGGAATACATCTGACGACCCTGGATGTCGTAGAGGGAAATTTGGGCTTCACCCAGGTTATTTTGCACATAGAGATTGTTGTTATAAACGTAAGCGTTAATTTGATTGAGTTCAGTGGATTCTTCGATACCAACAGGGCTAAAGTGGATCTCAAATCGATCAGAATTGTCCTCCACCAAAGCAGAGAACGAAAAGTGTGGTGCATCTTTGAGATTGTACTTTAGATTCGTCGTTTTATCTAACAACTGGATGTAATCTAAGGAGTCAAAATCAAAGATCAGAGTATAATTTCCATCCGCTCCTGCCTGAAAACTAACTGGAACTATGTTGTTTTCAGATATTGAATTCAAAAAACTAATGGAATAATCTTTACTTTGTTTTGGAAGATATATTGAAGGCGCTGTTGGTACAAAACTGAACATTTTGGCTGCACCTCCGATGGTACTCTCATGATCAAATTCTAGTATAGCTTCGTCAGAGCCATAATTTTCCTCAGAAGTTACTGATATTTTTAAAATATTACCAGTAGTTTCTGTGTTCTTGAGCCAATTGGAAGCTCCATCATGAACCCTCACATTATTGTCCATAACTAAATTACCATTATCACTTGCTATAACGAAAAAGCCTTGCATGGGAGGAATATACTGTGTTACTGAGTTTGTTCCGGTTGTACCTGCTGAATTAAACGTACCAAAATTGCTTGCGGTCTGATTCCAAATGTACATATCATATCCACCACCATTCGAAACCAATGAAGTGCGCGTCCAACCAGAAACTGCTTTCCAGTCTATTGAAGATGGATATGGATTTCCTACCAGATTTGATCCAGAATAAGTATCTGTTCCCGTTTTTGTAATAGCAACAGTTTGTTCTCCATTGTTCAAAACTCCGGTAAAAGATTTTGATGGGTTTGTTGCCAGATAGGCAATCATATAACCTTTCCCTTCGATAAAATTATTGTCCACATTTGCAGTGACCCAGGTTGGGGGAGTGGTGGAGTTTTTAAAGTTGACATAAATACTTGTAGGTTCGTACCAGGTGTAGAAGTCTTCATTAGCTGTAAAGACTTCAGGCACAAATTCATTTTGTATTGCCTGATCAACTACGGGTGATGAAATTAAGTGCCAATCCCAGGAAGAACCTGTAAAATATCTTTGTACAGTTGCACTTACGCCAGCGGTGTTGTGGACCAGTGAGCCTGTTCCCGTGGCATCGCTTTGGATAACTAGACCTGAAGTGCCCGCGTTGTTGGTAAGGGTTCCTGAGATGGTAAGATTCTTTCCGGCAGGAACAGTTAAAGAACCTGAACTTACTAATGCTGTTCCGCTCACGGTTAAATCTGTAACCAAAAATGGTGAGGTTGCACCGGCATCTATTGTAAGATTATTTAAAGCAACACTACTTTGTAGTTTAATGGCACCGGTAGTAGTTGCACCTTGACCGATAATAAATGTGCCATTTGTAATTGTTGCAGTAGAATTGGTGATTTTTAAATCGCCTCCAGAACCACTATTTGCATTATAAATTTTCATTGTTCCGCCTGACATTGTATAAGGACTTCCATTTGGAACTTGAAAGGTCGCTGTTGATGAACTATTCGTTTGTCCCGCAGTTGAAATATTTATATTGCTACCTGAAATATTTGCAATACCTCCAGAACTTTGCACCCATCTTCCTGAAATAACTACATCTCCTCCAGTTATTGTTGTATTTGCACTAGAACCTGATATGGTTAAGGAGTTACCAGTAGTATTACCTACATTAAAAATCCCAGCATCTATTTTTAAACTTCCATTTACAGTGAGAGATCCGTTACTTGATCCAATGCTGATTGTACCTCCATTGATCCATAAACCACCAGAAGAAGGAATAGTAAAACTTCCTGTTGAAGCAATGACTGTGGCAGCTGATGTCAGTTTAAAAGTTCCGTTTGTAAGGGTAAGAAATGAGCTTTTTGCAGAAAAATTTTCCGCTGTAACTTCAAGGATATTAGTATTTGAAGTACCCATATTAAGGGTAATCCCATTAAACCTTGTCGTTCCACCAGTACCGCTTATGGTTTGGTTTCCATCTTTATTAAATGCAGCATCACATAAAAAAGATGTGCCACCTTGTGACATATCAAAAATACCGTTGTTTGTTAAATCCCCTCCAATATTCATCAAATGTGTTGCGGTGGTTGCAGATTGAGTAATAAAAGTAGCACTAGTTAAAACTGATACATTTCCAGTTATTGTAACGGTTCTTGGTGTCCCATCAAAAATCAAAGTTCCGCTGGTTCCTTGCCCAATTATTAAAGAGGCAATAGAAATATCTTGATCAATAGTGACAGTATGCCCGTCTGCAATCACAACATTATCAGTGGATAAAGGCGTCCCTGACGGTGTCCAAGTCATAGTACTCCAAGTTCCGCTGCCAGTACTTGTGTATGTTATCTGCCCCCACGCACTCCCCACAACCATCATCAACAGCACCATCCCGGTTGCTTTTAGTAAATTTTTTTTCATAGCTTTAAAAATTAATTAATAAATCGAAATATTCTTATGTGTTTAGGTAAATAAACAAAAGGGTTATTGTCTGATTGTTAACCAGTTTTAACTTATTCTTAAGTTACTGTCCGGTTAAAATATACAAACATAGGCAAGGCACCAGGCGTCTGCAATAAATCGATTTCAGGGATCGGGGAATTAGATAATACACTACACGACAGCATGGTTATCCGCCATTGGTAACCTGCGTCACTCGATTTTAACCTCCGAGTCCAATAAAATAAGAGATGTCGCCCCATGGGGACCAAAACAGAAAAGGCGTTTCATGGATATTTATTTTTGGGTTCAAATCAATACAAATTAGCAGGTTATACTATGTAAAAGTATCGGTAAAGCACAAAAATAAAACAATACATAAAAAAAAGCAACTGATTTACCATTAAATTTTGGTTAGAAGGGGGAAATGGGGAAATGAAGTAATTCGCCTTCTCAATATTTCAATACTCCACTATATCTGTAAGAACAGGAAAAACAGAAATAACAACCTAACGATTGAAGTAACAAAGTTTTTTAAACATTCCCATTACTCCAATGCGCTATCCAACTCCCTTTTTGATTTAAGCCGATCATACCTGTGCAGTTCTATTTACCGGTGCTCGTCCCGGCAAGTGTTAGTTGGATGTTCTCCTGCACCGTTATTGTTTCTCCCGATGCCAGAGTTATGCTCTCGGCCGAGGCATTTACATTCACTATTGTCTGTGTACCAATTACAAATGTCCAGGAAGGAAATGTTTGTATGGTATTGTCACTTAGCCAGTTCGCCGGGTGGTTGATGAAAGCATTAATGGTGCTGTTTCCAAGCGTTAAGGGGCCATTGTAAATCCCATTGTCCATCTCGGAAGTAAAGCCCAGGGCAGTAGAATAAAGGGTCAGTTCCAAAGGCAAGTAGGATTGGTTGCTCGTAGGGGTACCTGTAACGATCCATCCTGTGGTTGAAATCCCGGCAACAAACGCTGGCGAATCGGTTGTTCCCTGAAAGGCAAGAATTTGGTCCCCTGAAGTAGAAAGACCTGTTAGCCCGTTCGACATGGTTCCTCCACCAGTAACCGTTGTCCCGGTTATCACAATTACAGTTCCCTTAGGTAAGCCCCCGGTGGGCACAGTCCAAATACCAGTTTGCTCAGTGGAATTTAATGCAGAACCGTTCCAACCATTATCGGTAAAGGTGATTTCGGTATTTTCGGACAGGTTGGTAAGTAAGACAAACGCGAATTTATCCGGGTTATCGGTGCCATAGCCTATAAACACGATATCACCTGCCTGCAATACGCTGGTTCCAACCGTGGTGGTTAAAGTGGTAGATTGAACGGTTGGGTTTGTTTTAAAATCGATATCATTTCCTGAATTGGTATAGGAATACACTTTAAAATAATACTCTGTACTGGCCAAAAGGCTGCTGAAGGTATATTCAGGCGTACCGTAGCTGGTGTTTTTATTCAATCCGCCATCAGGAACAGCCGTTCCATCAACAGGATCTATAATGTCATCGTAGCTCATGCTACTCCCTTTTATCAAATATCCGTCAGGAAGTACAGCGCCCACAGCATCTGTCCAATTGAGCATGATAGAACTGCTGGCCGGAATATAGGCAGAAGCAGTCAGGTTGGTGGGATGATTGGATGGCTCCGCTTTAATTCCACCGGGAGCCCAAACTCCTTCCACATACTCAGGATGGTCAATATAGGGATTGCGGTTATTTTGAATGGTATAAACGGCTTCATTGCGGTCCACCTCTTTCGTCGATACAGGATCATCAGCGTTCCAGGTCAGAAGCAAATTAAGAAACCAGCTTTCATAGGCCGGATAGGAAGTCCCATTGAGGATAGCATCGCCTTCGGGCGTGTTGGCCTCCCAACTTGCAATCAAATTCTCATAACGGGTAGCCATGTAGAAATAGGCCCGCGCGAAATCACCCTTGTATTCATCAATGGGCTCAAATACAGTGCCCGTATATCCCGGGAAAGTACACGGACCACGTTTGCTGCCGTTTAGCGAGGTATAGGCAGGCACGGTAACTGTACCAAAAGGATAATTGCTATGACCTGCATTGTTCACATACTGATCCACGGGGAATACATGGTGCAAGTCGGTGTACATGGGAGATGCCCCGGCAAAGTAACTCTGGCAGAAAGCATGTTCGCGGCTGTAACAGTCTCCTTCCTGCGAAGAAGTCCCACACTGTCCGCTTCCAAACGTGTAATTGTACGGGGGATCGCCACCCGGCACATCGCCGTACATATCCCAAACATAGCCATTGGGTTTGTCGTCGGTGGTGTAAAAAGCGTTCCAGACACCAGGCGTGTAACTCACCACCGTATGGTTGTTGATAATGGAATATAGGGTGGTCTGTAATTCGGCACCCGTTTTACCGATGGCGGGATCGTAATACCCGTTGGGTATTTGTGCCGAAAGGGTAATACTCAGGAGCACTACAAACAACGTCAAGGCCTTATGTAACATAGTGACCTTCTTAGTGTTGGGTAACATTTTAATGGGCCAAATCAGTAATTAAAACTCTTCTGATGTAAGGGGGAAATTGTAGGTATTTCGAGCGATCCTTCACAGAAAAGTGGCGCGAAGATAGGGAATTATGTAATGCCTCAAAAACATTGAGATTTTACCAATTTTCTCTGGCGGGTTTGTTTGCCACGGAGACTCAGAGGAATATTCACTTTGGCAAATGTAAGCGGGCAATTATTTGGTTGAAATAGAAATAGTTATTATTTGAACCATGCTCAGATAATGTACAGAACTTTGATAGTACCACACAAATTTCGGAAGTTTCTATTCAATTTCCCTTACCTGCATACAACACTTTCATTTTTTTTCGCACCAACATGCCAATGGCTGAAGGCACCACCTTGAAATGCAGCGGTGAATGTCCAAGCGATTCACCATCAGTCTCCAGAAAGGCTTTGTGTATGGGCGATGAGGTCAGTGTAAATTCTTTTCCGGTAAACGTTTTCACCTCCTCCATTTGAACGAAAGTTCCATCATACACTTTGTGAATGCTGCGTAACACCTTGGCCTTGGGCATCTTTTTGATGATGGTGACATCAAACAGTCCATCGTTGGGAATGGCATTGGGAAGCTGTTTCATACCTCCTCCATTGTATTTGCAAATGCCAATGCTGACGCTGAATATATTACCTGAAAAAAGTGATTTTCCGTCGCTATCAATATCCAGATGAATGGGATGAAACTCAAACAGGCCGGTCACCAGGCTGTATAAATAGGATAGGGGACCACCCGATCCTTTTTCCTTTAGCAAGTTGGTTTTTTTTGCCACCAGGGCATCGAATCCCATACCGGCAATATTCACAAAAAACCGGTCGTTTACCTCGGTGTTGTGCAGGTAGTTTACTTTGCCCACATCCTGCATAAGTACATGCCCCTTTTTCAGGATTTTAATTTGTTTTTTATAACTCTTGGGCATGGCATACATGCGCCCCCAGTCGTTTCCTGTGCCAATAGTGATTAAACCAAGGATGATCTTCTTGGGATCGAAACGCTGTTGCTGAAAGATCCCATTTACCACCTCATTCAAAGTGCCATCCCCGCCAACGGCCAGCACCCGGGTATAGCCCTTTTCTTCGATAAGCTGTTTTACGAGCGGGATGGCGTGGTGCGGATATTCAGAAAATACGGCATCGAACTTAAAGGAGGCTTCTTCCAGCAAGGCCCGGATTTTGGGCCAGTCGGATTTGGCCTTCGATCCACCGGCATGTGGATTTATTACAACTAACCAGGGAGGTGATTTTTCCAAAATATCGAATTAGGTTAGCGAATTTATTAATTTCTTTAACTTGTTACGTGTTTTTGGTAAAAATGAAAGCAGGACTTCATCGGGATAGGCACTTTTCCAGGGCTTTCCCACCTGCAATACTTCGTTGTAAAAGGTGCGCGAGGTCATGCCCCATTTATTTAAAAACAGGCGGCTTCCTTTGTTTTTTCGGATGCGTTTTGTGGAATGTGATCCGAAATGATACACCTTGCTTTTTCCAATCCCCTTAAAGATGCGCACACCAATTGACCAAAGTTTCATCGAGAAATCGGGATCACTGTACATCCCCGGCGAAAACTCGATGCTAAACCCACCAATAAGATCCCATATTTTTTTATGAACCACACTGGGCGGCCATGAACCGCCCTGCCAATCTTCTTTTTTAAGCGAGGAACAGGCTTCCAGCAGTTCTTCTTCCCGGAAGTTTTCAGGGGAAGTGCCAAAATCATGGATAATGGCGACATAATTGGGGTTGTTGAGTTTTTTGGGCTCGATGAGTGTTGCCGAAAGGTAAAAAAAGTCGGTGTTCATCTGTTTGATTTCGTTGGCCAGATGTAAATCCCAGTCGGGACAGGGAATCATATCGTCGTTCATATACACGATATAATCATGCTTTACCAGCGACCGGCACGCATTCACAGCAAAACAAACCCCCATGTTTCTTTCGGCATGTACAAAATCAATATCGGTTTGTTTTTCAAGCCATTCTATCGTGCCATCGTTGCCATCGTTCACAAACACAATAATCTGGTTAAAAAAATGCGAATGCCTGCGCAATCCTCCCAAACAGAGTTGCAAATATTCGAGGCTGTTCCATGTAGGAATCACAATGGAAAATTGTTGTGTGTTTTCTGATCGGTTTGTCTCTTTAAGCCCGGCGGTCATGGTTTTACAATATAAAATAAAAGAGCCAAAGATAATGGTTTTTAACTCCGGCTAAAAACTACCCTTTCTCCAGTCTGATTCGTCTGGTTTTTATTTGTCGGGATTAATTACCTTTGACGCCGCTAACCGGTCCTCTTAAATTAGAGGAACTCTGTCAAACGGCTTATGAAAAAGTTTTATAGAATCCTGGTATACATCAAACCGGAATTACCTTACGCGGGATTAAATGTACTCTTTAACCTGTTGACCATTGTCTTTTCATTGTTTTCGTTTGCTCTGCTTATCCCCTTTTTGAACCTACTTTTTGGCATCGAAGACCTGGTAACGGTGAAACCTGAATTTGCCATGAATACCAAGGCATTTTTGAACTATTTGAATTATCAAATCAGCAACGTTATCGTAACCAATGGAAAAGTAACGGCGCTGGTTTATATTTGTGTTGTGCTCATTATAGCCTTTTTCCTGCGCAACCTGGCCCGGTTTTTTTCCATGTATTTTATGGCCAACGTGCGTATCGGGGCCATCAAAGGAATGAGGAATGCCATTTATAACAAGCTGCTCATCCTGCCCCTTTCCTTTTTCTCGAAAAACAAAAAGGGCGACATCATAGCACGGGTGACTACGGATGTACAAGAAGTTGAATTTTCAATCATGAACTCACTGGAGATGATTATCCGCGATCCGGTGACCATTCTTGCCTATGTGGCCTTTATGCTGAGCATGAGTCCCAGGTTGACCTTGTTTGTGCTGTTAATACTGCCCGTCACTGGTTTTTTAATTGGCCAGATTGGGAAAAGTCTACGGAAACAATCAAAAATTGGCCAAAACAAATTTGCCGGATTGCTTTCGAATATAGAGGAAACCATTTCCGGGTTGCGCATCATCAAGGCTTTCAACGCCATCGATTATTCAAAAAATAAATTTAAAGGCCAGAACGAAGATTTCTCCAGGTTACTCATCTGGATTTACCGTCGCCGCGACCTGTCGTCGCCCATGAGTGAGTTTTTATCTTCTGCTGTCATCATCTTTGTTTTATGGTTTGGTGGAAGAATGGTGTTGTCAGACAATCCTACCATCCAGGCGGCGGATTTTATTACTTACATCGTTGTTTTCTCACAGATTATCCCACCTGCAAAGACTTTTGCACAGGGATTTTATAGCATCCAAAAAGGGATCGCCTCCGCCGAGCGTATTTTTGAAGTGCTGGATGCAGAAGAAATTATTATTGAAAAACCAGATGCCATTCCCGTGAAGGGATTTGAAAAATCAATTGAATATAAGAACGTTTACTTCAAGTATGAGAATGAGAATATCCTTAAAAATATCAACCTCACGATCGAGAAAGGCAAAATGATTGCGCTGGTGGGAGAATCAGGCGGCGGAAAATCGACCATGGTCGATTTGCTTCCGCGCTTTTATGATGTGACTGGAGGAAGCATGTTGATTGATGGGAAAAACATCAAAGACCTTAGAATTGACGATACCCGTGGCCTGATGGGAATTGTTTCACAGGAAAGTATTCTCTTCAACGACAGTATTTTCAACAACATCGCCTTTGGACGAAAAGATGTGACAGAAGAACAGGTGGTAAATGCTGCCAAGGTAGCCAATGCCCATGAGTTCATTATGGAATCGGAATTTGGTTATGAGACCAATATTGGTGACCGGGGTGTAAAATTATCGGGAGGACAGCGTCAGCGCCTGAGTATTGCCAGAGCTGTGTTGGCCAATCCTCCGGTATTAATTCTCGATGAAGCGACTTCTTCACTGGATACAGAATCGGAAAAATTGGTACAAAATGCCTTGTTTAATGTAATGAAAGACCGCACAACGGTGGTCATCGCCCACAGGCTATCCACCATTCAACATGCCGATGAAATCATCGTTTTGAAAAAGGGAGAAATCGTTGAGCGCGGTACGCATATTGAATTGCTTGCACTTGGAGGAACCTACAAACGGTTACAGGATTTGCAGACGTTTAAATAAAACAGTTTAGCTATTATATTTGAATATGGGGTATGCTCCGATCATCTCCGGTTATAAAGTTGAGTCCACTCCGAAAAGTATGTGTTCATTGATTTTCAACTCATTTACCCCTGACCCCTAAAGGGGAATTCGTTGAAAATCAATGAACTATCTAAAGTCCCCTTTAGGTGATTTAAGGGTATTTGCCTTTTCGGAGTGGACTCAAAGTTTAAAGATGTGAATCAACAGGTACGGAGTACCGCTAATATTTATAGAAAGACAAGAACACACTTTTTAAGGTGCAGCGCACCGTCCTATTTTCCCTTTTGTTTAAACATATAATCAATATTACGGTACTCCGCACCTTGAATTTACTGGTATTAAATTGGCTATAAATATTTTCGGTACGCTGCACCTCAAAATACACCCTTAAAACCAATACATAATCAAATTTCAAATAGCCTATTTTGCGACAGCCGGTTGCTCCTTTTTTTGTTCTGAAACAGGATAATCGGTATAGCCTTTTGGTCCGGGAGTATAAAAGGTTTCATAGTCAGGTGCATTCAGTTCCAGATTGTTTTCCATACGAAAAACCAAATCGGGATTAGCTAAATAGGGCCGTCCAAAAGCAACCAAATCCCCTTTTCCTTCTGTTAAAATGGCTTCGGCTTTTTGTTTATCCAGTCCGCCACTGGCGATGATGGTGCCACCAAAAGCATTCCTGATTTTAGATTTCACAGAGTCAGATACTTCAGGTGCTCCCATAGCCGAATGGTCGACGATATGAATATAGGCGAGTTTGATCTTGCCCAATTCTTCGGCCAGAAATTGAAAAGTATCCTCCATGTTCTCAAATGGTTCCATCCCATTGAAAGCACCGTTTGGTGAAAGCCGGATACCTGTTTTTTCCGGTCCAATGGCTTCGGCCACCTGTTGAGCTGTTTCGATGGCAAACCGGGATCTGTTCTTGATGGAACCGCCATATTCATCGTTTCTTTTGTTGGAGGCCGTATTGATAAACTGATCCACAAGATAACCGTTAGCGCCATGGATTTCCACTCCGTCGAAACCTGCTTTGATGGCATTTTTAGCAGCTTGGACAAATTCACGTTGCGCCTGACCTATATCCTCAAGAGTCATTTCTTTTGGAACCGGGTAATTTTGCAATCCGTTTTTATCAGTATACATCTGGCCTTCAAGGGCAACAGGTGACGGAGCTAAGATTTCTGTTCCGGTTTCCATATTGTCAGGGTGGGAGCAACGGCCCGTATGCATCATCTGCAAGAAGATTTTCCCGCCTTTTTTGTGAACCGCATCGGTAACCTTTGTCCACCCCGCAACCTGTGCATCGTTGTAGATTCCGGGAATTCGGGGATAACCCAGCCCATTGGCCGAAGGGGCCGTGCCTTCGGTAATAAGCAGTCCGCCATCAGCACGCTGGCTGTAATATTCTGCCATCAAATCATTTGGTATGTTGACGATAGCTCTGGAGCGCGTCATGGGCGCCATGACAATTCTGTTTTTCAGATCTGTACTGCCAAGAGTATATTTACTATTTAGTTTCATTAAGCAAGTATTATGTTAGTATTTATAGTTTTAACAATTTAAAGGCGTGTGTCCATTCGTTGCGCAGCATGCCCGGAATACACCAAAGGATACACAGTGGCTCAATGGCCCGGGCACTTTCAACACCACCAAAATCGGCCGCTTCCCAGCCAAATTGTTCCAATATATTTTTCACCTCATTTTTGGCATTTTCATTGTTTCCGCAAATAAACATCGTGGGCTTGCTGTCGAATACCGGATTGACCATAAATGGATTTCCTACGCTGTTAAAAGCCTTTACAAAGTGGCTTTCGGGCGCAGTTTCCTGAAGTTCTTCCATCAAAGATTTGTTCAGATTTGTGAAGAATTTTAATACACCATTGTCAGGAGCCTCGTCTGCAATGGGGTTGGTGGCATCAATAACCGTTTTGTTTTTTAGGTTTTCAATACCCGCCGTTTCCAAAGCCGATTTAGCACCAGTTCCTTTAACCGCCAGCACAATGATGTCGCCAAAGATCGCTGCTTCTTCGAAAGATCCGGTGTGGGCATTTTCTTTCGCCAGTTGCTTCCATTCATTTAATTTGGAAGTATCACGACTCCCAATCATCACCTGATAACCATGTTTGATAAAACCATTCGCCAGGGTTTGTCCAACAACACCTGATCCTATAATTCCAATTTTTTTCATTTTTTTCATTTTAAGAATGATTTCCTACTCCTGTTTAACGTCCTTTTTCGGCATATTCAGACTCTTAGTATAATGGTAGTTTAGTAAGTTTAGTACATCTCAATTATTCAAGCAGTTGTATGGCCCCGTAAATATCCGACGTTAGTTGAACACCCTGCGCTTCGCCCAGTATTTCAGAATATTTTTTAAACAGGTTGCGCCACGATTCTTTTAATGCCTCGTTTAACTCAAGGCTTCGCTTTTTGGGAAATACTTCGGTATTTCTTCCCGCCGGTTTTCGCTCCAGATAACCTTTAAACTCCAATTTCTCAATTAAACGGGTTACGGTTGAAGGTGTTAATAGCATCTGAATGCTGATTTCCTTGGGCTGAATTCCGGGTCTTTCATTTACGATCATCAGCAAAAAAGCATAAGATGAAGAAAGTCCTGTATTGGCAAAACTTTCATCGGCTATCCGCGTCATTATTCTCGATAAGGCGTTGGCTGAATAATACAGACACGAGCAATATTTGGAGTCACATTTATTTAACATGTGGGCAAAGATATAAAAGATGTTTGTACATACAACTATATTATAGAATTTTTCTAATTACCGTCAGATTAAAATGACCAATCCAACCGAAAGCAGATGGTGTTTCAGAAGGTAAATTTATTTTTCTCTACTCCCCCTGGCTTAAGCCAATGGCAATGAATGCCTTGCCAACAAAGGGCTTCACCCCGCAAGATTGGCTTTGCCTGAATGATGATGGGAAATCATCAAATCCCCAAATCAACCCGAAGGTATTTACAGCTTTCTAGACTTTCTTCAGCACCATAGCCGATCGGCTGGGCAAATACAATAACAACCCCGGTTGATTACCCACCTGTTGAGTGGCATGGATAACGGCATCGTTGTTTCGGCCAAAACCACCGAATTTTTTATCATCCGAATTTAAAACTACCTGATATTCACCTTCAGGAGCAACAAATCCATAGTCAGTAAACGAAAATGAAGGATTAAAATTAAACACAAACAACAGCTCTGCACGGCTGAAAATCATCACCTGATCGCCGTCGTTTAAAGAGATAGGCTGCAATGATTGTGATAACCAATGATTCTTTTTCTCCAGCCTGATCATGGCGCGGTCGAAATCGGATAACAGGTGATAGCGCAATTCTTTGTTGTCGACCAGGTCCCATTGCCGACGGGCATAGGCATAGCTCCAGTTGTTTCCCTGTCGGGGAAAATCAATCCATTCGGGATGGCCAAACTCGTTGCCCATAAAGGTTAAGTAGCCATCGCCTGCCGTGGCCAGCGATATCAGGCGGATCATTTTGTGCAGTGCCAATCCCCGGTCGATAATAATGTCTTCATCAATCTTCTGCATGGAGGTGTACATTTTGGCATCTATCAGCCTGAATATTATGGTTTTGTCGCCAACCATGGCCTGGTCGTGACACTCGGCATAGCTGATGGTTCGCTCATCGGCCCGCTTGTTCGACAGCTGGTGGTACATTTCTCCCATCAGCCAGTGTTCATCTTTTCGCTCTTTGATGATCTTGATCCAGTAGTCGGCCACCCCCATCGACATGCGAAAATCAAAACCAACGCCCCCATCTTGATACGGAGAAGCTATTCCAGGCATACCGCTCACGTCTTCGGCTACCGTAATGGCTTTTTTATTGATTTCTTTCACCAGCATATTGGCCAACGATAAATAGGTGAGTGCATCCTCATCCTGGTCGCCGTTAAAATACATGTCGTAGTTGGAAAAATCAACCCCCAGGCCATGGTGGGTATAGATCATGCTCGTTACTCCATCAAACCTGAATCCATCGAAATGAAAGAAATCCATCCAGTATTTAATGTTAGACAATAAAAAATGAACCACTTCATCGCTCCCATAGTTAAAGCAACGCGAATCCCAAGCCGGGTGATCGCCTTTTGAACCTGCATGAAAATACTGATAATCAGATCCATCGAAACGGGCCAGGCCTTCATTTGAATTTTTTACTGCGTGTGAATGCACTACATCGAGTAGTACCGCAATTCCCAGCCCATGGGCTTCATCAATCAACTCCATCAGATCTTCGGGCGTGCCAAAACGACTGGAAGGAGCAAAGAAACCCGACACCTGATAACCAAAAGATCCATAATAGGGATGTTCTTGTATAGCCATGAGCTGCAATGTGTTGTAACCCATCTTGGCAATTCTTGGCAGTACGTTTGTTGTAAACTCAACATAGGTTCCTACTTTCAGTTCTGCCGTAGCCATCCCGACATGGGCTTCGTAAATCAGCGGGTTTTTAACCCTGGCCGGCACCTTATTCTTCCATTGAAATGGCTTTTTCGGATCCCATACCTGAGCAGAAAAAAGATGGGTATTTTCATCCTGTACCACGCGCCTGCACCAGGCCGGAATGCGTTCTCCACTGCCACCCTCCCATTCCATCAGCAGTTTGTACAACATTCCATGCTGCAAAGTATCAGGCGAAAGCGAAATTTCCCAAACACCGTTTTCGAGTGAAATCAGTTTATAATCCGCGTTTTTTTTCCAATGATTAAAATCGCCCAACAAATAAATAGCGGTTGCATTAGGAGCCCATTCCCGAAAAACCCAACCATCCGGGGTTCGGTGCAGACCAAAATAAAGATGCCCGTTTGAAAAATCAATTAACTTCCCGGTTCCATCGGTTAAATCCAATATTTTTTGCATGGTCCGCTGGTGACGGTGAAGCAGAACACCGTTATATGGTTCCAGCCAGGGATCGTTTTGTACGAGGGGCAGTATATTCATCGGAAATGTTTTAGCTGACTAAATTACTTATTTGACAGGTACCAGAGCTCAATACATCCATTTAATAGTGAATAAATGTTGCTTATGCATTCTTAAGCAGTTAACATTTTTTAATTGTAAATATCGAGTTATTGAAATCCCCTTCTTTCAATATCATTGTTACTAATGCAGGAGAACTTTTTTTTGCAGCTGGCTAAAGCCAAGCTGCAAGGGATATATTCTATTTAGTTTTATTCATCTACAATGATTGCATTTATGGACATCCATTGCAGTCTGGCTTTAGCCGACTGCCCTACAATTGGAATCTATTCTCTATATTTCTATCTTTACTTTATTCTGTAACTAACAGTTGCTAAAACAGAAGGAACTTTTTTGCAGCTGGCTAAAGCCAGGCTGCAAGGGATGGATTCTATTTAGTTTTATTCTTTTACAAAGAATGTATTTAACGGAAATCCATTGCAGTCTGACTTTAGCCGACTGCCCTACAATTGGAATCTATTCTCTATATTTCTATCTTTACTTTATTCTGTAACTAACGGTTGCTAAAACAGAAGGAACTTTTTTGCAGCTGGCTAAAGCCAAGCTGCAAGGGATATATTCTATTTAGTTTTATTCATCTACAATGATTGTATTTATGGACATCCATTGCAGTCTGGCTTTAGCCGACTGCCCTACAATTGGAATCTATTCTCTATATTTCTATCTTTACTTTATTCTGTAACTAACAGTTACTAAAGCAGAAGGAACTTTTTTGCAGCTGGCTAAAGCCAAGCTGCAAGGGATGGATTCTATTTAGTTTCATTCATCTACAATGAATGTATTTAATGGATATCCATTGCAGTCTGGCTTTAGCCGACTGCAAGCCGAACATATATGTTCCTTAATTTCCAGGTTTTTGTTGGATATTTCATCCAACAAAGTTACTTATTACTTACGGAAGATGATCGGATGCCCCATTAATTGAATTTAACAATTCAGGTTCGGGTTCAGCTAATATGGCTGCAATTATTTAGTAATTTTATGCTTTATTCTGACCTATGGACTACAAAGACTATTATAAGATACTGGGAGTTGGGAAATCGGCCTCCAAGGATGAAATAAAGAAAGCATACCGCAAGCTGGCCAAGGAATATCATCCTGACAAGACCAAAGGAAACAAGAATTTAGAAGAGAAATTCAAGGAGGTTTCCGAAGCTTACCAGGTGCTGGGCAATGATGAAAACAGAAAAAAATATGATGAGTTGGGTGCCAACTGGAAACAGGCTCAACAATCGACGGGGGATCCGGGATTCGATTTTTCGCAGTTTTACAACCAGGCAGGCGGGCAACGTAGCCATCATCAGACCTATCAGAGCGATTCGGAGGATTTTTCAGAATTTTTCAACAACATATTTGGAGGAGGTTTTTCGGGATTCAGTGGTCAGGGAAGTGGCCGTACACGCCAGACGCAGGGGCAGGATTATGCCGCCGATATGGAAATTACCCTGGAAGAAGCCTTCCATGGAACCTCCCGGATATTGCAACTCCACGACAAAAAACTACGCATCACCACCAAACCGGGAACCCATCATCAGCAAAAGCTTAAATTGAAGGGAAAGGGCGGACCCGGCATGAATGGCGGACCCGGTGGCGATTTGTACATCACTATTCATGTATTGAAACATCCCATTTTTAAACGAAAGGAAAATGACCTCTACAGTGCTCTGATGCTGGATATTTATACTGCCGTCCTTGGCGGGAAAGTAAATGTTGCAACCCTGAACGGAAATGTAACCCTGAACATCCCCAAAGGGACACAGGGAGCACAAAAACTCCGGATAAAGGGAAAGGGGATGCCTGTGTATGGTCAACCTGATCAGTTTGGTAACCTGTATGTTACAACACAAATTAAAATTCCTGAACACCTTACACCGGAAGAAGAAAAGTTATTTGTTGAACTCAAAGAGAAAAGCCATGGACAACCTCATTAGAATTCAGGACCTGCAGATGCACAGCGCACTCAGTGAATTTTTAATAGCCCTCAGCGATGCACGGCTAATTCATTATGCATCCGATTTGCTGCCCGAACTCGAACTGAACAACGAGGTGGATTTTATGAATTCCATTCAGAAAGCAAAACAGGTGATGGCTACACTTCACATGCCTGTGGAAGAACATTTCAAGCGAATCTACCGCACCCGTGACGGGCTCGTTTATTGCGATTACAAGCTGTCGCATGTAGCGTATATCTTGGTCGGAATCAATGGCGATGTGTCGAATAAAAAGGTGGCAAGCATTCAGTATGAGTTGATTAAAAGGTTATTTTCCACCAAATGATTTACAAATAATAAACCCATGTGCGGACGATTCCAACTTTCGGTAAAGGGAAAACACATCAGCGAACGCTTTAATGTGGAGGTGTTTGATGAGATGTATAAACCCAGTTTCAATTGTGCTCCCGGGCAAAATTTACCTGTGATCACCAATACCGAACCCGGGAAGCTGAGTTTTTTCAAATGGGGACTGGTCCCATTTTGGGCAAAAGACCCTAAAATTGGCAACAAACTCATCAATACACGTGCAGAAACTATTCTGGAAAATCCTTCTTTTAAAGCTGCTTTTACACGCCGACGCTGCCTGGTTCCGGCCAATGGATTTTTTGAATGGAAAAAAGGCACAAAAAAAATACCTTTCAGGGTTTTATTAAAAAATGAGAACCTGTTTGCCATGGCAGGCCTTTGGGAAACCTGGAAAGATCAAGAAAACAACATGCTGCATACCTTTTCTATTATCACCACCCAACCCAACGAATTGATGACACCCATCCACAACCGCATGCCTGTGATTTTAAACCGGGAGCAGGAAACGGTGTGGCTGAAATCAACTAACTCAGATGAGCTTATATCCTTGCTGACACCATTTCAGTCGGATGAAATGGAGGTTTATCCCATCAGTGACCTGATCAATTCGCCATTCAATAACAGCCAATCGGTTATTTCCAACGTTAAACCCGATACTTTAAAACCCCCGTTTTAACCTGGTTGATCTTTCCTCTGATTACAACTATTTAAACTGAAAACCTGTACTTTCCGTCAAATAACCCTTAACTTTGCAGGAAATCTATAAATATCTTTCACCTATGAAAACTTTCTTTAAAATACTCGCTATCCTATTGGTCATACTAGCGCTTGCTGTCGTTATTCTGCCTTATGCCTTTAAGGGTAAAATTATTTCATTGGCCAAACAGGAAATCAACAAACAGGTAGTTGCACAGGTTGATTTTACAGATTTGAATTTTTCACTTATCAGAAGTTTTCCAAATTTCAGGCTGAGCATCGAAAACCTGAGTGTGGTAGGAAAAAACGAATTCCAGGGTGATACATTGGCCTTTATTCCTGGCACTCATTTAATATTCAATATTATAGATGTATTCCGGGGCAATTATATCATATCAAAAATCAGCCTGGATGAACCGCGTATTTCAATTTGGACCAAATCAGATGGAAAGGCAAATTATGATATCATGATGCCGGATTCGATTGGAACTGTGCCACAAGAAGTGCCGGATGGGTCAAACAATTTCAGCATTCACCTGAAGAAATTTTCCATTGTCGATGGTCAGTTAACTTACCTCGACGATGAATCGAAGATATACCTGACAATGAAAGAAATCAACCATACCTTACACGGAGATTTAGGTGCTTCTCGAACGACTCTTTTTACCCAAACCTCATGTACCGACCTCACATTGCAATACGAAGAATCCACTTACCTGAATCATGTAAACCTGCGGTATCAGTCGAACCTGGATGCGGACCTGGACAACGGCATTTATACTTTTGGTAAAAATGAACTGACAATCAATAAGTTAAAATTGAATTTTGAGGGCTCAGTCAGTATGATGAATGAAGGAATCAATTTGGTGCTGACTTATAATGCACCTTCTACGGCCTTTAACGAATTGCTTTCATTGGTGCCGGAAACCTACCTTAAGGATTACGAAGGGCTTGAAACCACCGGGATGTTTTCGCTGAATGGAGATGTGAAAGGAATTTATACTGATGAAAGTTATCCTTCTTTCTCCTTGAACCTGGCAGTGCAGAATGGTACAGTTAAATATCCTGATTTACCCGGTAAAATAACCAATATCGGTATAACAAGTTCCATCACAAGTCCGGGAGGAATTCTGGACCTCGTGGTAATCGATGTCCAGGGCATGCATATTGAAATGGGAAATAATCCATTGGATTTACGATTGAAGCTTACTACTCCCATTTCCGATCCTGAAATTGATTGTACCCTGAAGGCCCAAATGGACCTCGCCACTGTTAAAGATTATTATCCCATCGATAACACCGACCTGTTGAAAGGTACCATCGTAGCCGATATTACGTTGAAAGGAAAACTTTCTGCCATCGAAAATCAGCAATATGAGCAGTTTTTGGCTATGGGATCGCTGGTTTTACAAAACATGGAATACAGCTCCCCGGCATTTAAAAATCCTGTTGTCATTTCACAGGCTCAGCTCAATTTTTCTCCTCAATACATCGATCTGGTAACTTTTGGGCTAAAAACCGGAAAAAGCGACCTGCAGGCCAGTGGTAAACTGGAAAACTACCTGGCCTATTACCTCAAGGACGAAACCCTGACGGGCACCATGACGGTTAAATCCAACTTTTTTAATCTGGACGATGTGATGGACACCTCCACCTCTGTAGACGAAATAACAACTGCACCGACTCAGGAAACCGGAACACCTGCATCCGCAGACACTTCAGCAAGAGTCCCTGAAATACCCGGGAATATTCATTTTGTGATAAACAGCACCTTTAACCATTTGAAATACGACAGCCTGGATATGTCACAAGTGACCGGAAAGATCCTGATTTCTGATAAAAAACTTTGGCTCGAAGACCTGAAAATGCAGATTTCCGGTGGAAGTATGAACGTTTCGGGAAGCTACGCTGCTCTTACACCAAGAACAGCCCAAACTTCGCTCCTGCTTAAACTCAACAGCCTGGATATTCCAACGGCCTTCAAACAATTTGCTCTTTTAAGAACCTATCTTCCATTGGCCGAAAAAGCCACAGGTAAATTCAGTGGTTCGGTGGATTTCACAACCAGTCTCGATGCCGGGTTAATGCCAGTGTACGAAACGTTAAACGGTAAAGGGTGGCTGAGTGCCAATGACCTCAAGGTAACAGGTATGAATACATTGGTAAAAGCCGCCGAGTTGTTGCATTATGAAGAACTGGCCAATCTAACCCTTGAAAAGGTTCTGGTGGAATTTAAATTCGTTGATGGCAAATTGATAGTCGATCCATTCGACATGAAATACCAGGGTATAAAAGGCACATTACAAGGCTGGACTGCCTTTGACGGGAAAATTGGATATGAAATGTTAGTGGAAATCCCACGTAAAAAGCTGGGTTCTGATGCCAATCAATTGCTTGATAATTTGGTGGGTGAAGCTAACAAACTGGGTGCTAATTTTAGCATAGGCGACAACATTCCTTTCGCCTTAGTTATTGGAGGGACGCTTGAAAATCCTACCGTTTCTGTGGGACCCGGAAATGGTTCAGCAAAAGAGACGGTGAAAGAGACGGTGAAAGAAGTGATCAACCAGGAGATTGATAAAGTGAAAGAGAACCTGAAAGTCGAAGCACAAAAGTTAATTGAAGATGCCGACAAACAGGCTTCGGCTTTGATTGGGGAGGCAGAAAAACAGGCCGCTGCTTTGCAACAACAGGCAGAAGAGGCTAAAACGAGATTGATGGATGAAGCCAAAAAGCAAGGCGACAAACTCATTGCCGAAGGCAAAAAAAATGGGATGTTGGGTGAAATGGCGGCTAAAAAAGCTTCAGCAACTGTCATGAGTGAAGCTGAAAAGCAAGGTCAGAATGGCATACAGGAAGCCAACAAACAGGCCGATGCCATTGTAAACACAGCCAAAGCTTCTGCTGCAAAAATCAAAGCTGATGCGAGGAAAAAGGCGGATGGGATGTAATGTAAACAAATGAAATCAGAATAGATAAACTTGTTCCAGATCATTTGCATATTTAATATTAGATTTGTCTTTGTCGACAGTTTTATATTAACCACCAAATTTATCTAATCTGTAATAAGCTTTTTCTAAGCTTTTACTTCTTGGTATGGCTCTTTCAACATCCCAAACATTAAACACAAACTCCATTAAACAATCATTATAATTGGGGCCAATAGTAGCGTTTGCATTAACAGGAACAATATCTTCTCTGATTCTTCTGTTCCGAGACTTTTTAGCCAATCGTATGAGGGTTTTTTTAGGATCAGGTTCTTGCTCTGGATTGAGTGGAAAATTTGCAGATGCCACCAATAAAAAGTTTGAAAGCCCTTCAATATCTGCTAACAACCATGACTCCACTTCGCGCACAGCTATTCTAAATATAAAATTGGGGTTCATTTGGAATGTAACCCAGTCATTTATCAAAGAAGGAGGACATGGGTAATTGTCTAAATCTGTTAACATCAAATGAGGAATAATCAACGATGCTTGATTAAAACCTTTTATATTGTTCTTCAGATAACCAAAACCACGACCATTGTATGCAACATTTACTGAATACTTAGTATCAAAATGACTCAGCAATCTTGTTAAAACCATTTCGCTTAGATCATCTTCAAAGATTAAATTTAAATAAATCATTGAGAAAATAAGGTCAGTTGGTTAATATTTTTAGGTTTGATTCTAGGCAAAATGGCAGCCGCAGGACTCATTCCCCCAAGAAGCATGGCTTGTATCTCAGGGATTGAAGAAGCTGTAATTACCGTGGTTCCTTCAACCGTAGGGGTCAGCAATAATATTTCATCGAGTGAAATACCTTTGTCACTAAGCAAATCTAAACTATGTGTAGTTATGAGTACTTGTCGTTTTTTTGGCTTTTGCAATTTGTAAATCAAAGCAGGTATCTTTGAAATAATGGCTCCATTAAGCGACAATTCGGGTTCTTCTAATAGTAATAAACTATCCCCATCCTGAAGAGACCATAACAATCCTATTAATCGCAATGTCCCATCCGAAAACTGATCTTCTTTTTGTTTGCCCGCTCCAGGTCGCCAATGGTCATAAACGGCTTCAAGGTGCGGTCGCCCATTTTCTTCCTTATAATCAAATTTTTTAAATTGGGGTACAGCAATTTTTAAGGCACCTTCAATTCTTTTTAACCATGCATTTCTTGTCTTCTCATTTACTTTTGATATCCTATCCAGAAATCCCTTCCCAAATGGATCACCTGGTAAATCAGGACCTGTAAATGATTGTGGATGCTTTAATAATTGAGGCAGCAAATGCAGATATACTGTTGATTCCAGATAACGTGCAATTTCCCTAAAATCTTTATTCGCATTAATTTGTTCCAAATGAGTCTGGTTTAACCTCTCATTATCCTTTCTATCTTCTTTATCAGGTCGGTCAAGAATTAATTTTTCACCTTTCCATACTTTTTCATAAGTTAAAAAAGGTAAACGACGACCTCTTACTTCTTGCTTTATTCCGATGGCATATTTCCAAGTGATTTCATTTGAATCATATTCTGAAAGGTGAATCTCTACTTCGACATCAGGGTGGGCACGTGCAGCTAAACAACGTATTTTTGTTATACCACCTCTTTCTAAAACAGCATTCTGTAATCCTCCCCCGGGTTTAGCTATGTCTCTGAGAAATCTGAAAACATCCAATAAATTTGATTTTCCAGATGCGTTAGGGCCAACCATAAATACCCGGTTCATCAATGGCACATCAATTTCTTTGAAATTTTTCCAATTCTTTAGCCTAATCCTTGATATAATCATATCCCAAATATTAATTACGCACTAACTCACTATTCCATGGTCATTAATTATTCTAAATTCGGTGCATAATCTCCAAAGATACAACTCCTTTTCTTTTTCTTTACATTCCTTTACTTCGTCATCAAAATCTTTTAAGTTTATGCATGGAAATAACTCTATCAGGATTCAGTCCTATTACTTTTCTGATTTGGACAAATCACAATACATCATTCAATTAAATAGGCAGTTTAAACTTCATGGTGACTTCACCCGTTTCTTTGTTGACTTCAATTTTTTGGGTCTCCAACCCCATATCCTTTCCTGTAGTCATTTTAAACAAGCCTGAGAGAAACTGCATCCCGTTGTTCATTACCGCCTCAAGTACCTCCGCGTTGATGACAGGTTTATGATCCTTTTCGGGTGCGATTTCAGGAGCTTCCTCCTGCTGATCCGATTCCTCCGAAAAATCAAGTTCATCAGTGTGAGGTTCTGCTTGTTTTGGTTTTTCAACGATTTCGAGATCCTGTTGGATGGTCTTCTGTTGTTCTGATTCAGCGGCCCGGTTTTCTGTTTCGGTAATAAATTCTTCCAGTTGCTGGATAAACTGAGAACGGCCCTTGGTGCTAAAATCCACAAAATTTGTATTGGCATCATCCCCTAAAACACCATCAAAAAGACTTTGTTTAACCAACAATCCGGAAGAAATTTGTTGTTCAATTGAATTGTGGGTGATGAGGTTGTAGATGGTTAGCTTGTTGCTTCTTTGACCAATCCTGTCGATGCGGCCAATACGTTGGTTTTTTTTGGCCGGATTCCAGGGAAGTTCAAAATTTATCAGGGTGTCGGCCACTTGTAAATTAAGACCCGTACCACCGGCTTCTGTAGATAAAAACACCTTGTACTGTGGATTTGTTTCAAATTTCCTGATCAACTCACCTCTCGATTGAACAGGTATTTTCCCGTTCAGTTCCACGAATCCGATGTTGTTTTCCCTAAGCAGCCGTCCAATCAGTTTGTGTACTTTCACCCATTCGGAGAAGATGATAATCTTAGAATCCTTATTCGGAACATCCAATTTGTTGAGCAAGATGTGTTTGAGTTCTTCCAGCTTGGGCGATTCGTTGGTCTGATCATCAATCAGATAGGTTGAATCGCACACCATGCGCATATTGGCTAAAAGCAACTGCATGCGCTGAAGATCGTAGGGAGTAAGAAATTTCTTATGAATGATACGCGCTAAAGCACTCGCATAGGAGGCGTGATAATCTGCCTGCAATGGCGACAATTCAACAGGTATATTGATTTGTACCAAATTGGGCAGTTGGTCGATTACTTTTCTCTTTTCACGTCTGACGAGGATGCCTTCTAGCTTTTTATTCAGCTCTTGAAGGTTATAATAACCATTGATTTTGTTGTACCGTTCTGTGTCGAACAAACAGTATTGATAAGAGAATTCCCACAAAGGACCAAAAAATTCAGGATCGAGGATCCCCATGATGGAATAAATGTCGATTAACCTGTTTTCGATTGGGGTTCCGGTGATAGCCAGTTTATGTTTTACTTCAATTCGTTTTAAAGAATCAGCCGTTTTGGTTTCATAATTCTTGGCTCGTTGTACTTCATCTAAAATCAGAAAATCAAATCCAGCCTTGCTGATGGCCACCTGATCGCGCATCACGGTTTCGTAGCTTACAATGACAAAAAGACAATCTGCATTTTTATATTGTAATGCCCGCTCGTCCGGTAATCCTTGGACTATCAGGGCCTTTTCATCAGTAAATTTTTCAATTTCCTTTTTCCATTGTTCCTTGATGGAGGCAGGACAAACCACCAATGTTTTTGTAAATCCGAAAATCTGCTTTTTCAGCACAGCTACCCCGATGGCCTGAATGGTCTTGCCAAGTCCCATTTCGTCAGCAATAATGGCGTTTTTCCTGAAGAGCGAAAATTCAATGCCCTCCTTCTGGTAAGGATACAATTCGGCTTTAATGGAGTTGTAATCAGGCGTAGTACCTGTACGAAGACTTTCCATCATCTTTAGTTCAAAAGCAGCTCCGATTTTTTCTATAACTTCGGGACGAATACACACATGTGGGTTCTTTCCGGCTTCTTCTATAAAATTCAATAATTCGGTAGCTTTTTCATCCTCAATCCAACTCGAGTTTTTAAAATACCTGGAGACTAAAAGATGGTCATCAATTGACAACTTATGGGGAAAGTACCAGGTGATTTTGTAATCGTTCAACGGGTCGCAAAAGACTTCGACAAAGGGAAACTTTTTGTCCAATCTGTCGAAAAGTGCCTGATTTTCTTTTAATTCCTTAAAGGCAAACATGATGTGCTTGGTGGTTCCCAATTTGTTTAACCGGGCATCCATGCTGTTGCTATAGCCGGTTTCATTTTCAAAATCACGCAAAAAGATATCATACCTGACGCCCTTTTCATTTGTTAACAGGTGGTCGCCATAAATATTATCTGCCCAATGGATGCGGTAGGCCGCTTTTTCAGCCTTCTGTTTTCGTTCTTGCAGTACGCGCCTGATCATACCCTGACGGGTATATTTTTTATGTTCGATATGCTCCTTTGGCGAGAGCAAATGCAGCTCGTTTTCAACCTGTAGCAAACAGGCATAGGAATTTCTGTCCCAGCCATTGTTTTCCTTATCGATTGAGGGGGTAATATGGCCATCTTCATCAATATCCAGGCAACATTCGGTAATTTCACTTTTCAAATCATCATTAATGATCAGCTCATATCGCGAAACCGATTGCGACAATATCTGACACTGACCATTGTTAAAAATAATCTCACCAAGGGCAAGTTCTTTCGTCTGGATTTGGTTTTTGAGCTTTTCTTTTTGGGCAATAATAATTTCCTGAATATTCATTCTGATGATGTTATAATGGAATACTAATTTTATTGATGCTGATCGGGATGAAATATGAGATCAACCTGATGCAAGATCCAAAAATCCGAAAAAAACACATGCTCAGAAGGTAGGGGCCTAAGATTTTTTCAACTTTTTCAAAGGTTAAATTGGTGAAAAAAGTTGATTTGCAATTTTGTTTATAGGCACAAAAAAAATCCGGAGTCGATAGCAGTTAGTTTTTTAGTTGAAGTAGTAGTCTTTAAATAATCCCGATAGTGTTGCTATCAATACCAGATTTAGTGGAGCAAAACTATATAGAATTATTCTAAATAACAAGAGGAAAGTGAAAATATTTTTGAGACATTTATAATGTACTGAATATCTGGCATTAAAAGCCAACGAATCGTTTTGGTTTGAAAAGAGGAAAGTGCAAAAAAGACGGTTGATCGCACACTTTGGGGCGAAAAGGTGACTTCCTGAATGGGCAAAATTGATGAGTATCCTCAATTTTTCTTCAAAACTTCTCAAACAATTATCACTATTCAGGATTTAAATCCCGTATTATTATAATATATTTGGATTTGAATCCCAATTTATTACTATATTTGCAAATGATTGTTCGTGAAATTGAGTCAATAATAAAGGAACGGCTGTTTAAAAAGAAAGCCATTATAATCAGTGGGCCGCGTCAGGTGGGCAAAACTACTTTGGTAAGCAATATTGTCAATAGTCTGTCATTACCACATGTTTGGTTCAATGGAGATGAGCCGTCAGCGACATCATTATTTAAAAATATTTCTTCAGGAGAACTGAGACAAATGTTTGGGAAAAATAAAATTGTTGTGATCGATGAGGCTCAGAAAATAGAAAACATTGGACTTACCCTTAAAATTATTGTGGATAACCTTCCTGATATTCAGGTCATAGCCATCGGATCATCTTCACTGGAACTTGGAAACGAGGTGAACGAACCATTAACCGGTAGAAAGATTGAATATTTTCTTTACCCCATTTCGTATGAAGAATTGATCAATCAACATGGTTCGATAAAGGAGAAAGAGCAACTGTCGAACCGGCTGATTTTTGGTTCCTATCCCGAAATAATAAATCATCCGGAAGATGCCAAAGAAAATTTAAAATGGCTTGCCGACAGCTATTTATATAAGGATCTGTTGAATCTGGACACCATAAAAAAACCATCTCTCTTAACCAAACTCTTGCAAGCGTTGTCTTGGCAGGTTGGCAGTGAGGTTTCCTATCATGAAATATCCCAAACCATTGGCTCCGACCCAAAAACAGTGGAAAAATACATGGATTTGCTTGAAAAAGCGTATGTTATTTTCAGATTGCAACCCTTGTCAAGAAACCTTAGAAATGAACTAAAAAAAACACGAAAAGTGTACTTTTACGACAACGGCATCAGAAATGCGATTATCGGGAATTTCAACCGACCCGATGTTAGGCAGGATATTGGAGTTTTATGGGAAAACTACCTCATTTCCGAACGAAAAAAATATCTTGGATACCATCAGGTCTTTAGCAATCAGTTTTTTTGGAGAACGGCTCAAAAACAAGAAATAGATTATATTGAAGAATACGATGGCACATTTCACGCGTTTGAATTCAAATTCAATCCGAAAAAGAAATTCACCATTTCCAAAACCTTCACGCAAGCATACCCTTCGCATACTTTTGCCCTGGTCAACAGCGCCAACTACCACACTTTTCTTACAAGTTAGTTGATAATTGCGGTTTAAAAAAAGTGCCAACAAACCTGATCAGGTTCGTTGGCACTCTTGTTTTTAAGAATATTGAACTGGTTTGCGGGCTACTTCCTCGCCTCCATCAGCAAATTCAGCATCTGAATACCGGCTTCGGAAATAACGGTTCCGGGACCGAAGACGGCCACAACTCCGGCATCAAACAAAAATTGATAATCCTGAGTGGGTATTACACCACCAACAATCACCATGATGTCTTCGCGACCGAGTTTTTTAAGCTCTTCGATTACCTGGGGCACCAGCGTTTTATGACCTGCAGCCAGACTTGATACACCCAAAATATGTACATCATTTTCAATAGCCTGGCGGGCTGCTTCAGCGGGTGTCTGGAACAAGGGCCCGATGTCCACATCAAAGCCCAGGTCGGCATAGCCTGTGGCCACCACTTTGGCTCCACGGTCGTGGCCATCCTGGCCCATCTTGGCAATCATAATACGCGGTCTCCTGCCTTCCAGCTCTGCAAACTTGTCGGTCAGTTCACGTGCTTTTTTGAAGGAAGAGTCGTCGCCGGCTTCGGCAGCATATACTCCTGAAATAGATCTGATCACAGCTTTATACCTTCCCATTATTTTTTCGCAAGCATACGAAATTTCTCCGAGACTGGCACGGTTTTTTGCAGCTTCTACTGCCAATTCAAGTAAATTACCTTCACCTGTTTCACTGGCTTTGGTAATATTATTCAAACATATCTGAACAGATGCCTCATCGCGGTTGGCCCGCAATTTTTTCAAACGTGCAATTTGTGATTCACGCACGGCGGTATTGTCAATTTCAAGCGTTTCGATGGGATCCTGTTTATCAAGCTTGTATTTATTAATCCCTACGATCACATCTTTGTGCGAATCAATGCGGGCCTGTTTACGTGCAGAAGCCTCTTCGATGCGCATTTTGGGCAATCCTGTTTCAATGGCTTTCGACATGCCGCCCATTTCTTCCACCTCTTCGATGAGCTTCCAGGCGCGTTCGGCCAACTCATGGGTGAGGGTTTCCACGTAGTAGGAACCGGCCCAGGGATCCAGCGAACGACAGATTTCGGTTTCTTCCTGCAAGTAAATCTGCGTGTTACGTGCAATACGGGCAGAAAAATCGGTAGGCAAAGCGATGGCTTCATCCAATGCATTGGTATGCAAACTCTGGGTGTGGCCTAAAACGGCGCCCAAAGCTTCCACGCAAGTACGGGCCACGTTGTTGTACGGATCCTGCTCGGTTAAACTCCAGCCTGAAGTTTGGGTATGGGTGCGCAACGCCATGGATTTTTCGAGTTTGGGATCGAATTGTTTTACAATCTTAGCCCACAACATACGTCCGGCACGGAGTTTGGCTATTTCCATAAAATGGTTCATGCCCGACCCCCAGAAAAAGCTCAATCGCGGAGCGAACTCGTCGATTTTCAGTCCTGATTTAAGTCCGGTACGGATGTAATCGAGTCCATCGGCCAGAGTATAGGCCAGTTCAATGTCGGCGGTAGCCCCGGCTTCCTGAATGTGGTATCCCGAAATAGAAATCGAGTTGAACTTGGGCATTTTTTTTGCCGTGTATTCGAAAATATCGGAGATAATCCGCATGGATGGCTCTGGAGGATAGATGTAAGTATTGCGCACCATGAATTCCTTCAGAATATCGTTTTGGATGGTTCCTTCCAATTCATCCAGTTTGGCACCCTGTTCGAGTGCCGTTACTATATAAAAGGCCAAAACGGGCAATACGGCACCATTCATGGTCATGGAAACAGAAATCTTATTCAAAGGAATCTGATCGAACAGGATTTCCATGTCGAGGATGGAATCGATGGCCACACCTGCTTTTCCTACGTCTCCCACAACACGCTCGTGATCGGAGTCGTAACCCCGGTGTGTAGCCAGGTCGAAAGCCACGGAAAGTCCTTTCTGGCCTGCTGCCAGATTCCTGCGGTAAAACGCGTTGGATTCTTCGGCTGTGGAAAAGCCGGCATATTGCCTGATGGTCCATGGACGGGTGACATACATAGTTGAATAAGGTCCGCGTAAAAACGGTGGAATACCGGCAGCATAATTCAAATGAGGCATCCCCTTCAAATCAGCAGCAGTGTAGGCTGGTTTCACATCGATGTGCTCCGGTGTTTCCCACACAGCATTTTTGCTGTGATGGACTTCCTCGCGAACAGCCGGGTTGTTGTTTATATTGAACTGTTTAAAATTCGGTTTCATTGGTCAACTTTTTTATTGCTGGTACTGGTTATTTTGAATTCCGATAAGTGTTTGAAATTCGGATAGTTGTTCCAGCAAGTTACTCTTTACATGAATAAAATGCTTCATTCCGATGGCTTGCAACGATTCAACCAAATCGGTTGGGTAACCGGCCAATACCACAATAGATTCTTTATTCAAGGCCTTAAAAATAGGTTGTGCTATGGTAGCATATTCTTCATCACTGCTACAGATCACCACAATTTCCGGTTTCGCCTGTCTGGCGGCTTCAATGCCCTGATCCACAGTAGAGAATCCGTTGTTGTCGACAATCTGGTATCCGGCACAACCGAAAAAGTTACCTGCAAACTGTGACCTTGCTTTTTGCATGGCCAGGTTGCCATAAGTAAACATCCATACCACCGGCCGGTGTTCTTTTCTGGCAAATTCATCGGTGGCAAAGCGGAGTTTTTCAAGCTGTTCGGCCCCGCGATAGGGTTTCAACGTTTCGATCCCGGTTTCAATCTCCACCATTTTATTGATGGGAAGTGCCTGGATTTGCTCATTGGTGTTTGGATATTGGTTGGTTCCCAAGATTGATTTTCTGCGGAAAGCAATGTCCATGTCTTTCTTTTGAGCTTCGGCTTTCACTTTTTCCTGGATGCTTCCTTTTTTCAAGGCTTCCAGGTATCCACCTTGCTCATCAACTTCGAGGAACAATTTCCACGCATTCTGAATGAGTTCGTGGGTAAGGGTTTCGATATAATACGACCCTGCAGCCGGGTCGGCAATTTTGTCGAAATACGACTCACCTTTCAGGATGAGTTGCTGGTTGCGGGCAATGCGCTCCGAGAAATCGGTTTCGGTTTCGTAAACAGCATTAAAAGGCAACACGGTAAGTGAATCGACGCCTCCCAATATGGCCGACATGCTTTCGGTGGTGGTGCGCAACATGTTTACATATGGGTCATAAACGGTTTTGTTCCAGGAGGAGTTGGAACAATGGATGTGCATCTTTGCGTTGGCCGCGTTGTTTAAGCCATAAGCATTTACGATTTTGGCCCATAGATAGCGGGCTGCCCTGAATTTGGCTATTTCCATGAAATAATCTGAACCAACGGCCATATGGAATCGGATGTGCGGTGCTACTTCATCAATGTCGAGCCCTTTACCGGTAAGGTAGGTCAGGTATTCGGCTCCTAAAGCCAGCATAAAGCCCAGTTCACTTACCGTTCCGGCACCTGCATTGTTAAACAAAAGTCCCTTTATGGTCAGGTATTGAAAATTCGGGAGATGCCTGGTAGCCTGGTGCATTTCCACCAACTGACTCATATCTTCTTCAAAAGAATGAATATACTTTCCGCAGGTAGTATAGGTGCCAATGGGATCGTAAATTACTGAGCCCTTTATGTTTTCAAGGTCGCGGTTGTATTTTTTGGCCAATGAGTCGATCATTTTCACCATGTTGAGTGGCTGATGGGTACGAAAGTTGACTTCCATCAAATCGAGGCGGATGTTTTGCAACAGGGTTTCTACTTCCTTTTCATCGGGGTTGGCATCGCAATTAAAAATAAACCCCAATGAGTCGATGCCTTTTAGTTTTATGTCCAGGGCTTTTGCATTGGCTGAGGCCACATCTTCCACCTGAATATCCTGTCTGACAAGCCAGGTATTTTGTTCTTCACGATTACCACGCACATAGGGAAAATGGCCCGGAACAGCTTTCATGTGTGGAAGATCGGCCAGGTTCTCTTCACGGTAAAAAGGCTGCACGGTAAATCCTTCGCTGGTTTTCCAGGTGAGTTTTCGGTCGTAGTCGGCGCCTTTCAGGTCCTTGATAATCTTTTCCTTCCATGCTTCCGTAGTAATGGGCGGAAACTGACTGAAAAGTGTTTCTTTCTCCATGCTTTTAATATTTAAAACAGCGCAAAATTAAAACAAAAATAAAGGTGATAAGAGATTTGGGGGTTTTATTGTGAAATTATTAACAATTTAGAATGCGGGTATAATGGAATTAGCAAAGTGGTTTTATTCATTTTGATATGGTTTGTTGAAACTTCTTATAAAATGTAGCAAACCACCTCATCGTTGATAAGAAACCATTGTCGGATATCAATATTTTCATAATTTTGTTACAATGAAAGGAGTTATTTTCGACATCAAACGCCTGGCTCTGCATGATGGCCCGGGCATCCGTCAAACGGTTTTTTTAAAAGGTTGCCCGCTGAGCTGCCATTGGTGTCACAATCCCGAAAGCCGGTCGAAAAGGATCATTTGTACAAAAGTAAGTGAGGTTATCAATGGGGTTTCTGTTGAAGATACTGAAACTATTGGACGCGAAATATCGGCTGTTGACTTGATGACATCCATTTTACGCGACCGCATCCTCTATGAAGAAAGTGGCGGTGGTGTTACTTTTTCAGGCGGAGAACCCTTGATGCAGCACGGTTTTTTACTTCAAATGTTGCAACAATGCCACAAACATGAGATTCACACCTGCGTTGATACTACAGGTTATGCCGCATGGGAAACTCTGGAAAAAATAGCTCCTTTTACAGATCTTTTTTTGTACGATCTTAAGCATCCGGACAATGAAAAACATCTCTATTATACCGGAGTTGGAAACGCTAAAATTTTAAAAAATCTTTATTTATTGGATTCAATCAATAAGGATATATGGATCCGCATTCCGTATATTCCCACCATCAACGATGATGAAGCTGACTTGTTGAAATATCTGGGCCTTCTTGCCAAATTAAATAATAAACCACGAATCAGTTTACTGCCCTACCACAAGCTTGGAAGTCATAAATATGCACACTTCCAAATGCCTTATCACACCATGCAGGATATTGAAGAACCTGTGAAGGAGTCCTTGGCCACAGTTAAACAATTATTCGAAAATGAAGGATATTATGTAACTATTGGAGGATAAAAACCTCAAAACACACACATTATGAATAACCGTATTGCCCAAATCAGAAAGCAAAGCCGCGAAGCTATTCCATCGTTGTCAGTGGAGCGTGCCCAATTAATTACGGAATATTATAAAAGTAGCCATTCCCGCCAGGTTTCGGTACCCATGCGCCGGGCACAGGCGTTTTATCATTTTATGGCGCACAAAGGTCTGTGCTACAACCATGGAGAACTCATCATTGGCGAACGTGGACCAGCACCTAAAGCGGTTCCAACCTATCCCGAAATCACCGTTCACAGTCTGGAGGATTTGGAAACCCTCCACAACCGTTCGAAAGTTTCGTACAAGAGCGATGAAGCTATGCGAATAGTTTATGCAGAAGAGATTATTCCTTTCTGGCAAGGCAGCTCCAACCGGGATAAAATATTCGCCAACCTTGACAAGGAGTGGTTGGCCGCCTACGAAGCCGGTATCTTTACCGAGTTTCAGGAACAGCGTGCCCCCGGGCATACGGTTTTGGGAAATAAAATGTTCCATAAAGGATTTCTGGACCTGAAAATGGAAATTTCGAAATCCATTCAAAGCCTGGACTATTATCATGACACGGAAGCATACAGTAAGCATGAAGAACTCAAAGCCATGGAAGTAGCTGCCGATTCCATCATGCTTTATGCACAGCGAAACCATGATTTTCTGGTCCACCTGGCCAACCAGGAACCTGAGGAGGACAGGAAAATTGAGCTCATGGAAATGGCCCAAATTTGCAAGCAGGTTCCGGCACATGCGCCCACCACCTTTCACGAAGCTTTGCAGCATTATTGGTTTATCCACCTGGGTGTGATTTCTGAAGTCAATCCATGGGACAGTTTTAACCCCGGCCGCCTCGACCAACATTTGTATCCGTTTTATGTGCGTGAAACGACCGCAGGAACCCTTACTGTAGATCGTGCCAAAGAATTGTTATCCTCCTTTTGGGTAAAATTCAATAACCACCCGGCCCCGCCAAAAATTGGAATTACAGCCAAGGAAAGCAGCACTTATACCGATTTTGCCCTCATCAACCTGGGCGGTGTTAAATCCGATGGCAGCGATGCCGTCAACGAATTGTCCTACCTCATTCTTGATGTAGTTGAAGAGATGCGCCTATTGCAACCCAGTTCCATGATCCAGGTGAGCAAGAAAAACCCAGACCGGTTTATCAGACGGGCAGCACAAATTATTGGAACAGGTTTTGGCCAACCGTCCATTTTCAATACCGATGCCATTGTACAGGAATTGCTCAACCAGGGAAAAAGTCTGGAAGATGCACGAAATGGTGGTGCCAGCGGTTGCGTTGAAACAGGTGCCTTTGGGACGGAATGCTATATCCTCACAGGCTATTTTAACCTGGTAAAAGTGTTGGAAGTAACCCTGCACAATGGAGTTGATCCGATAACGGGGAAAACCATTGGACCGGATACCGGTCGCGCTGAAGAGATGAGATCATTTGATGAATTCATCCGGGCATTCGATCGTCAGCTCCGTCATTTCATTAACATCAAAATAAAAGGCAACAACCTCATCGATCGCATCTTTGCCGAAAACATCCCTGTTCCATTTTTGTCGCTGGTGATTGATGATTGCATTGTCAACGGCAAAGATTATAACAACGGCGGTGCCCGATACAACACGAGCTACATTCAGGGAGTGGGTTTGGGTAGTATAACAGATATCCTCACCAGCATCCGGTATCATGTATTTGAAAAGAAAAGTATTACCATGAAGAACCTGCTGGAGGCTACCCGACTGAATTTTGAGCACATGGAGACCATGCGAAATACCTTGCTTAACCATACACCCAAATATGGCAACGATGACGATTATGCCGATGAACAAGCCACCCTTGTTTTTAATCTGTTCCATGATGCTGTGGATGGAAGGCCTACCACCAAAGGCGGACATTACCGCATCAATATGTTACCCACCACATCGCATGTGTATTTTGGAAGTGTAACCGGAGCTACTCCCGACGGTAGGCTGGCTTACAAGCCCATTTCGGAAGGCATTTCGCCTGTACAGGGTGCCGATCGCAATGGTCCTACGGCGGTGATTTGTTCGGCGGCTAAGATCGATCACCTGAAAGCAGGAGGGACGCTCCTCAATCAAAAATTTAATCCGGATTTATTTACTTCCGACAAAGGCAAAGACGTGGTGTTGCACCTGGTCCGTTCGTATTTCAGGATGGATGGGCACCATATACAATTTAACGTGGTGACAGCCAAAACCTTGCGTGAAGCACAGTTGCATCCAGAAAATCATAAAGATTTGATTGTACGTGTAGCGGGTTACAGCGATTACTTCAATCACCTGAGCGAACCCTTACAGGAAGAGATTATTGCCCGGACGATGCAAGCACCTACTTCTTTTTACCCTTGAACAACCGATTGAAAAAACGACCTACTTTAGTGCGGTCTTTCTTGTCTGGGTCCTTGTTTTGTCTCAGGGTCTCTTTCCTCTCATCTTCTGAGTTCAGGTCTTTTCCGAACAATCGATTAAAAAAGCCCTCCACACCCTTTTCGCGAAAAGCGGGACAATCGGAGGTAGTATCCGCAGAAATATAAAACGGTACCAAATACTCAGCCCTCAATTTTGCATCACTTTCAATGGTATGTAAGGTGGTTCCGGCGATTGGTAAGGCCAGGGCCGAACCGCTGCCGAGTCCGTTGATGAAGTGAATGGATGGATCGCTGGCTCCCACGCGCACTCCCACCACCAGCTTTGGCGTATAAGCCATAAACCAGGCATCGGTATAGTTCTGGGCAGTTCCGGTTTTACCGGCCAGATCGCATTTCAATCCATAAGTAGTTCTCATTCGGGTACCGGTGCCACTGTCGATAGCAGTTTGTAGCATGGCGGTCAACTCATCCGTAATTTCATGACTGATGATTTGCCGGGTTTTCAACCCGGGTTGCTGCCACAGTACATGCCCATTGGCATCCTCTATTTTTTTTATCATCATGAAGTCTTCTGTAAATACTCCCTTGCGAGCAAAAGTGCCATAGATTTTTACCATTTCGAGCAAAGAGAGTTCTGCGGTTCCCAATGCCAAAGAGGGTGTTTCATGAAGTGGAATTTCTACGTTTAGCCGGTTACACAAGTTGAGCAGCGCTTCGTGCCCTACTTTAAAATACAAATCTATTGTTGGCAGGTTCATCGAATGGGCAAGCGCGTACCAAAGTGCCACCTTCGTAACTTCGCTGCTGGTATGGTCGTAATTTTCAGGTGACCAGCTTTCGTAATTGTCATAGGTTTTTTGGCTGTTTCCCAGGTAGGTGCATGGAGTATAACCCACTTCGAGCGCAGCAGCGTACATTAGCGGTTTAAAAGTGGAGGCAGCCTGACGTTTGGCCAATACCTGATCGTAAGGCAGGGTGCGAAAATTGTTTCCACCAATCCAGGTAAGTACTTCACCCGTAACCGGATCGGTAATTAAAACAGCTGCCTGTAACATGCTCGTGTAATACCAAAGGCTGTCCACATAGTTCATTTCCAAGGTTCTAACTCCGTCAGGGGTGACTACTTCTATCGGATGTGGTTTGTTGTTTGCTGCTGATTTTTTAATGGAGTCGGGCTGGTTTCTTAACCAGGCTGCACGTGCTTTGCCCTGTTTAAGTTGCTTGTCGAGCAGGGGCTGCATGATGGCCAATTGTTTTTTAACGGCGGCCTCCGCCATTTTCTGGAGATCGATGTTCAAGGTAGTGTACACCCGCAAACCATCTTTTTCCAGGTCGTAATTCAGGTTTTGATCTTTCAAATTATTTAAAATCTCACGGGCTTGTTTTTTTACCTGATGAACAAAATAACCTGCCGGGACATTGATTTGAAGGTTGGAATAATTTAAACCAAGCGGTGTCTTTTCCAGGCTGTCTTTTTCCATAGGAGTGAGATAACCTTCGTCAGCCATCAGCTCCAGTATCTGATTTCTCCTTTTGAGCGCGTTTTCGGGATGGAGTCGCGGACTATAATAGGTGTTGGCCTTAAGCAATCCCACCAAGACGGCTGATTCCTGAGTGTTCAATCCTTTGGCGTGTTTGCCAAAATAACGACTTGCGGCCACTTCAATGCCATATACCTCTTCGCCGAATGGCACTGAATTAAAATATAGAAGCAGGATTTCTTCTTTTGAATACATCTCCTCCAACCGTGTCGCAATAATCGACTCCCTGATTTTATTTACAGGCATCGACATAAAGCTATGGTCATCACGTCCGAAAATATTTTTAATGAGTTGTTGCGATAAGGTACTGCCGCCGCCCGCATTGCGATCGCCCAACAGGATCGACTTAAAAAGTACCCTTAAAATGCTTCGTCCATCCACTCCCTGATGACTGAAATAGCGTTTGTCTTCGGTGGAAACCAATGCATCCACCAGATGTTTTGGCACTTCATCCCAACGGATATTAGTCCGGTTTTCGGCAAATACCCTTCCAATCACGCTGCCATCAGAGGCCAATATCAGTGAAGATTCTTCATTTTTTATGGATTCCAGATCGGTTTTTGTGGGCAACGGACCAAAAATTCCTATATAAACAGCACCAAAAAGTAAGGCGAAAAGCGATACTATCACTAAAAAAACCAATATAATATATTTGAAAATCAACCATTTATTAAATGGTTTGTTTTTATACCCTTTTTTGATTTTTGCTTTTTTCCTGATAACCATGGTTGAGGGGAATGAATTTGCAAAGGTATAACGCAAGGAGGCAGAAATTTGTATAAATCTGAAACATCTTTCATTTTAATAAGCCAAGCTCAATTGCCGGGGCTTTTGCCACGCACAAACAACTATGAAACGTCCAAAACCCCTGATCGGGGGGTTTTAGTTAATCACCAGCTTTTCAGTATACACCTCTTTATCTAGTGTGAGGCTCACCAGGTAAGTCCCTTGTGTATAACCGGTAACATCGATAGTAAATTGTGTGTTTAACTCGCTTACCTGTATCTGCTCTTGAAAAATAGTTTTACCACTTAAATCAGTTACCCTGATGATGGCAGTTGTTTGGCTGTTCGATGGCCATTTTAAAGTAACAACTGTACTCGCGGGATTGGGATAGAGTGTTAATAGCGATTGGTGAGATTGAAAATCGTTTATGGAAACATATAGATCTTTTTCATAAGGTGCAGTAAATAAACCCCTTCCATGACTGGCAGCCAGCACCACATTGTCAGCGGCACGCAACTTCAGCATATCAACCCTAACATTCCCCATACCCAGGTTAGCAGGAGACCACTCTGTTTCGGGTTCGGTCAGGGTATTGGTGGCCCAAATACCCAATTCGGTAGCCAGCATGATCTGGCCCTCGTTTTCGGGATGGAACAACGCCCAACGAATGGGCATGTCGGGAAGGTTGGTTTCTTTTTCCTGCCATGTGGCTCCTCCATCCATCGTAAGCCATACCGACGAAACACTGTAGTTGGAGAACGTGACCAATAAAACATCTTCAGAAGCACCCAGGGCAATACATGATATATTGGCAGTGGGGAATGATGTAGATCCAATCTCAACAGCCTGGGGTATATCGCTTGCATTGATGATCTTATACAACAAACCTGCCTGCGTACCAACAAATAAATTGGTTGATCCTTCAGGACTGTATTTACTGCTCGTTACAGCCGAAAAGGCAACACTTGAACTGGTTCCTATATCAATTATTTGACTACTTATTTCATTTGGAATTCCTGAAGCCCTCAATAGTTTATTGGCATATCCGCCAAAGAAATCGGTGGCATTTGAATACAGGGTGTTGGTATATGAATTATAGTCGGCCGGACTAATAAAGGTACCAGAACCACCACCGAAATAACCTATGTTATTGTTATTGCGCCAAGCCGAATAACTATTGTAATATACCGAAGTGATATAAACATTGGGGGAATCTTCGTCCCAGAAGCAAAAGGCCCCGTCTCCTCCATCAATCATGTCGTTAATGTCAAGGGGGCTTCCGTTGTATTTAAGTGTTCCGTTGTCTTGCAGGCCGCCAAGGTATTGGGTAAAATTGGCCAGAGGGTGGATGGCACATGAATAAAACTGCAAGGTGTTATAGCCCTGGCTCCGCTCAATAAATACAGGCGAAGAATAGTTGGCCGTGTTGGTGAGGAATATTCCTCCATCTGATGAAAACAGCGCTTTTGTATATGATTCGGGCTGAAACTGGATGTTGTGTTGATCGGCATGGACATAATCGTCTCCACCTCCATAATACATTAACGACCAGTCGCTTATATGCTTCCAGATATTTCCCCCGTTGGCCGATCGCCACAAATCAAGCCCTCCGGTATAAACAATCTCAGGGTTAACTGGATCCACTTGAAGTACAAAAGCATGCCAGGCAAGAGTCGACCAGTCATCGGCAGGTGGGTTCACCCACTCCCAACTCGAACCGCCATCCAGCGATTTTACCATATACCGACCCCGGTAATAGATAAAACCATTGGTATACCCGGCGGCGAATTGTGCGTATACTCTGTTGGGATTTGATGGAGAAACCGCCACAATGGTCCGTGCCGGGATATTGTATTGTGCTTCATTTGATATAGTTACATTATAATCCCCATACACGATCCAGCTATCGGGTAATCCGCTATCAGAATATAAAATGGTGGCCCCGCCTTTTAACTCAAGGTTTTCCATAGTTCCGATAAATATCCTGCCATCGGGGCCAATTTCGATATCCGAAGGAGCGTAGGGTTTGCCCGGCGAACCGGCAATATCTGGAAGGACTTGTGTCCATGTGTCTCCTCCATTTGTTGATCTGTAAAGACCATCGGAGGGATGGCTTTGAAAATCTTCGCCATGATAAAACCCGGAAGCCACACAGGCATATACTACACTGGTACCGTTTTCATCGCGTACGGCAATATCGGTGATATAATCGAATTTATCAGTAGAGAACAACAATTCCCAGGTTTCACCGGCATCGGTGCTTTTAAATATGCCAACTCCAACCCCGGATGATTCTCTGTAAATGGTACGTGCTGTTTGCGCCTCACCCGTACCCACGTAAAATGTTTCCGTATTATTGGGATCATAAGCCATGGAACTGATGGCCAGACTGCTCCAGAAATCGTCCACAGGCTCCCACCACGAGCTGACATCGCTAATTTCATAGTTATACCACAAACCTCCTGTAACGCCTCCGGCCCACACTTTTTCATGGGTGGGATCGTTGGGATCGAACATGATCATGCGGGTTCGTCCGCCCATCATCGCCTGTGTACTTTCCCATTCAACAGGAGGCGTATAATCGCCTGCCGATTTGTTTCGTTCCATGGCCATGGAAGCCAGATAGGATGGATACAGCGATTTTTTTGGAACCAATCCGGTTTCAGGATCCATGGTCATGATGTATTCCTGAAAGGCAGCCATGTCAGGTTGATCGGGTGATTTAACCCCTTTTTTATTTTCTGTTGGAGCCTGAGGTAAAAGCCGCGCTTTTTCGAGAATCGCTTTTTCGTATGCTTGTCGTTTATTTTGTTTGAAATTTATTAGATAATACCCACCAAATGCGGTTATTACGAGTAAGGCAACGAAGACTAGAAGAATATTTTTTTTCATTTTATCAGGATAATATTTGGTTCGTGTCATGAAGACATAAAAATTGTTCAATATGTTGCTTGATGAAGAATACTAATTGATTGCGAGCGGGGATCATAACCGGGGATCATCTCCGTCAGGTTTATTTGCAGGCAATAATCCACATCTTGCTCAAATCCTTTCGAAATCAAGTACTTTCCATGAAAACAATTTTTTATGATGGAGCTGTATTGTTCGATGGAATTTTCCCAGGCGAGGATAAGGGTTCGCGTCAGGTCGCAGGCTTCGATAGCGGTGGTTTTTTCGATTCGGGAAGCAATATATCCGGCACAAAAGGCATCGTCTATCGAAAAATACCCGTTGGTTCCTGAACAGAACAGCACCATTTCCTGTTGATTTTGGAACTGCTTTGCAATGGCTCCGGCATTAATAAAAGAAGCCAGCAACAATTCTTTTGTCTGCCCGACAGCTCCAATGGTTTTTGTGCCATTGGTGGTCGAAATGATCAGTGTTTTGCCATGAACCTTTTCGATAGTATATTCCAAAGGGGAGTTTCCAAGGTCAAAGCCCGGGATGATCCTTGCATCGCGCTCCCCGCACAAGAGAACCTCCCCGGGGCTAAATTGTTTTTTTAAATCAAAGGCATTTTTAATATCAACTACAGGAATTATCTGCTTTGCACCATGCATCAACGCCGTAATCATGGTGGAAGTAGCCCTGAGCACATCAATTACCACAACGGTTTTGTCGTTAATATCCTTAGGTAACACCGATCCGGCAAAAGGAAGTGTGGTAATTTTCATGGGGTAAAGGTACTCAGATTATCAAAACGGTTTATTCAAACTACCTCCGCTTGTGATAAAAAGTGTCAACGAATTTCCATAACCCATTAAAAATAAGTTAAGGTACTTCTTTCGTTTATTTGATCAATTTTAACCCTTCCAATGCCGAAGAGTCGTTGGGTCGGTTGAGCAATGCCTTGTTAAACAAGATTTTGGCTTTGCGGGTTTCGCTTTTGCGGAGTTGCGTCCACGCTGTCATCATGATGATGTCGTAATCGAATGGATACCGGTTTAACAACTTTTCGAAAACCGACAGCGCTTTGGTGTAATCCTCACGGCCATAATAGATCATGCCCAGACGGAAGTTGGCCTGGCTGTTTTCAGGATCAATGGTCAGGATATCATTGTATTGCTTTTCAACCTGGGTCCAGTTTCCCATGGAAGAAGCCGGCAACACTATTCCCAGCCGTGCTTCAATGGACATGGGACGCAAATAAATACACTTCTGGTAGTAGGGCATCGACTCACTAAATAAGCCCGAAAGATAATTTAACCAGCCCAACCGGAGATTGATTTCGTATGAATCTTCCTGATAAACAGCTTTTAACGTGGTTATGGCCTCTTCGTAACTGCCGCTGTTTTCCAACTCGTACGATTTTGCAAACGCATTCATCAACGTTATGTTGTCCTGTGCATAACTGGTGCTTCCAACAATGATCAGCAAACTGATAACAATACTTCTTAAAATGTCCATTTTATTCCTCCAATAATATTTTGTGCCTGATATTCAAACGGTTTTGATATATATCCCGGATAAGTTACCGAGGTTTCATAATAATTCCCTGCAAAGGAAACATACTGATAACGTATGGATAAATCCAGATGTTGTCCAAACATTGCATGAAACATGATTTCCATCCGGTAGTCGGTATTGTCGGCATGATTAAAAACGATCATCCCGCTTTTGATGCTGGCATTGTTGAGGTCCCCATGGATATATTCGGCCTCCAGCCACGATGTTTTAAAGATTTTGTGACCCAGTACCTGCCTGAAAATAAATCGGTTGGTTTTGTAGCCATACCAATTTTGATACATCCAGGTGGCTTCGGTAATACCGTAAAAATTCACACTTCTACCCAAATAGTAAAACACATCCAGACTCACTTGTTTTTGTTTCGCATCATTAATGTTGGAGGTGATCCCGGTAAATCCAACGGACAGTTGATTGTAATCTTTCGTCAGGTGAAAACCTGCCACATAATTGAAGAATGTGGTATCCAACTGTTTAAAACGGTAGGTTAAGTAGTTTTGGTTGTAGTATTGTACCTCGTTGAAATCAGGCATAAAGGCGAGCGTATCCGTTAACGTTCCTTCATAAGGTTCAACTTCAATTCGATCGGTTTTTATGAATAGCCCGTTGCCAAAAAGAGAAACCGACCAGCCTTTTTCGAGTTGCAGCCTTAGGTTGGCATACAGTTGATCCTGTTGAAGCTTGTTGTTGAACTCTTTTTCGACAACATGTTGTGCTGTATTGTATTCAAACTGATAACCCCATGATTCGTGGCGTATTGAACTCACTTCAAGCTCATCCTCAACATAGGCAAATCGGGTGCGTTTATCTACGGACAAATGATCGTACTCGAGGTAAAAACCAAGGGATGGCGACAGATTAAACTGAATGCCGCCATAGTAAAATTGTTTATCCCCAAAAAGTAGCTGGCTGCTCATCATGTTGTCGTTTCCTATGAGGCTGGTATTGCTGTTGCGATCGAAATTGTTTGAAAAAGAAGCCCCTCCTCCCGCATAAGCGGCTTCGGATAACTTCATTTTGTAGTTGAGACCTGCGATTACCTGAGGGTTAAAAATTTTCGTCAGCCGGTAAGCCTGTGGATTTTTTCCCATCGCCAGAAATACATGGTAGAGTATTTTTTGAGCAGTAGGATCGCCGTTGTTGAATTCAAGTGCTTTTTCGTAATGTACTATGGCCAGTGGCAAATAGCTTAATTCATAGGCCGCTGCACCCATGCGCATCCGCAGATAGTAATAATCAAAATCGTGACTAATAGCCTCATTCCCGACCTGAAGGACCAATGGCCAATTTTGGTTGATGTAGGCCTGATATGTAATTGAATCGTAAGTCCTGAAATTACTTTCAGCTTTTAATTTCACAGGCAGAAGTCCTGAAACGATCACCAGAAGAAAGGCTGTAAACAAAATGCGGTTCATCATAAATAATAGATTGCTATTGCTTTTCAGCGATGATCACGTTTTTACCTGTATTTACCTCAAAGCGAACCAGTCCGCGTGCGTTACATTCCATTTTGAATTGGTATTGTTGCCGGATGGTTTGCCCGACCCCAAAAGTGGCTGTCGACTTCAGTACGACCTTGCGGTTGGTCATCTGGTCGTCGAGTTGATCGTAAACCAGTAAATAATCAGCGCGCAGAAACTTAACAAATGGGATCGCAAAATCCTGTATTCCCTGTATCCAGCGGTTGGGGAAAATAGTCAGTGGATATTGATCGGAAAGCTCCAGTTTTTTATAGAATGAAATGGAGACCTTAAAGGCAGCCAGATAGAAATAATACAACAGTGTATCTTTTTTGCCCTCGTATCCTGTAAAGTAAAACACGTCTACACCCTTTTTAAACCAGGCCCGTGATCCTGAGTTGGTACATTGGATATAGGTGTTGTTATAGGGGTCCGACTCCACCTCCCAAACGAAAATTTCCTCATTTACGTTAAACTCCAGCGTTGCACCAGGAATCAAATGAAAGGCATGTTGTAAGGTGATATCCGGAACGGCATTGGATACCAGTTGTTTATTGTTTGGTATCCGGGCTGTGTTGTATTCAAAATTCCCGTTTTCCCTCACCACATACGATGAAAATGGATAGCTCAGGGTGTGCGATCCGATATAGGGTGTAGCCTGGAATTGCAGGTGCAGATGTGGATAGGGCGATCTGCCTGAATTCCCGCAAAGGGCGATTTTTTCACCTTGTTTCACGGTTTGCCCCACGGCTATAGTCAGGCTTCCCTTTTTCAGGTGGCTGACCTGCGAGTAGAAATGATCGCCATGCTTGATTACAATGCTGTTTCCCCAGTTTTTCTCCATATTGATATCACCAACCGCGTTGTCGGCCACCTCATTTTCAATCTCTTCTACAACTCCATCAGCGGGTGCCGTAACCGGCTTACCAAAGCAGTAATAATCCCCGGCATGCAGGCCTTCACCTTCGTAGGTCTTGCCTTCATCATCCACAATTTCAAAATCAAAGGCATGACGCCATTCTTCGCGGTGGGTAATTTCGCCATCATGCGACTGGGTGATTTTCCACTCTCCCCAAAAGGGTAATTTAACCGAAAACCAGGGCAGAGTTCCGAAGCGCTTCATATAACTGGTGTGGCCGTAAGCGTTTTTTTCGGGTGAATATAGGGGTATCAGCACAGGTGTAAGCTTGTCGAGATGCCGCTCCCTGAACTTTAACACATACAAAAACAAGATAACAATCAGGTTAAAGGGCAGCGAATACACCGAAAGTCCAAAATTGACAAACACAAAAGCAGTTCCGTTGAGCGTGATGGCCACCAACGGAGTAAGAAAGATGACCCACATAGTAGCCCTTTTTGAGGGGACTATAAAAAAACCTCCAACCGCGATGGCCGTAAGAATATAGTTAAACCCGATGTAACTGTAATTCAGTTCGCTGATGTTGGCACCAATGATTTTGTAAAATGCAAATGCTGAATAAAATCCAATCAGCGACATCAAAAAGGCAATGCGTGAATAATAGATCAATCCCACAGCCAGCAGCAAGCCGGCAAACAAATGGTACTGAAACAAGATGGCACTCAGCGATTTAAAATAAATCCGAAGCGTTTCGGGCATTCCCAGGTTGTTGAACCATTCGTATAATCGTACCATGGGCATTCCGCCGATGGCATACATATCGTTGAGGTAATAAACACCACGCTCGCTCACGGTGAGTTCCGAATAACCTTTGGTGGCAATAATCACAAACCAGATCCCGAACAAAAACGGAATGCTTAAATAGGGCAGGCCATATTTCCCCAACACGCCTTCAAGGCCAATGGTGATAAACAGGGTGAGCAACGAAATGGAAACCAAAATCAAATAAAACTCGGCTGTGGGCTGGTAGTTGATGCCAATTCCCAGCCCCACCATCAGGGCATTAAACCCATAGGCTCCGGTCCTGATTTTCTCGCGGTTCATCCCCATCAGCAAAGCAGCTCCATTGGCCGTGAATACTGCCGCCAGACCTGCAATTCCTGTATACATATCAAAAAAGGAAACCACAATCAGAATGATGGCAAACACCTTGTTCCTGGAAAAAAACACCTGTCCGTAACTGTTCAGTAAACTGTCAGTAACCTGGTTGGCGGTCGTTTTTGATAATGGATTCATCAGGGTTGATTGGATTTCTGCTGATTATAGATCAAATTTAGTCAAATGATCCGGAACATGTTCCAGGTCGAGTAAACTTTTCAGGGTTTCGTTGTCGCGAATCACATGTACCTTATGTTCCATGTCGATCATCACCACACGTGGTCGGAGCGTAATAAACTGCATCCATTGGGTCATATTGTAGGCTCCCACATTGTGTACTACCAGGTGTTCGCCATTGTTAAGCAAAGGCAGGTTGATGTTTTCGCGTACCACATCAATGTTCATGCACAAAGGGCCATACAGCACAGTGTCCTCGGTATATTGAGTAAATGGCTGGGCGGGTGTAATTTTATGGTCGTACCAAAAGGAGGTAAACAATATATTCACTCCAATATCCAGAATGGTACTTCTACGTCCGTCAGATAATCGTTTGTTGGTAATCACCGAGCCAAGCAAAAAGGCGGTATCGTCTATGAGGGCACGACCTGTTTCCAGGATGAGCAGCGGCAGTTTGTTTTGAGGAAAATCGCTGTTGATGAGCGCCGTGGTAATGGCTTCGGCAAATTCGTTGATGGACGGACTGATGTCGGTACCAGGCAAATAGGCTCCTTTTAAGGTGTTGTGCGATGCAAAACCACCACCCATGTCGATATAGTTGATTTCGTGGTTGTACTTCAGCCTGATGTTCCTGGCCAACTCGGCCAGTTTGTAAGCCGCAGTAGCGTATGCATTGGGTGATAGCATAAAAGTGCCAATGTGGGTATGCAAACCAACCAGTTCCAGCGTTTCCGACTGCATGATCTTGTTGATGGCTGTCCAGGCTTGTCCGTTTTCGTAGTTAAACCCAAAACGGTCCCACATGGGGTAAATACCGGTGTCCATATTCACCCGGATGGCTACGCGGGCGGTTTTATTTTGTTTTTTGGATAATTCCTGAATTTTATAGAGTTCATCCAGGTGGTCGATGTGGATCAGGCTGTTGTTGTTGATGGCTTTCTCCAGATCGGCACTGCTTTTATCAGGTCCGTTAAAGATAATTTTACTGCCTTCAACCCCATTGTGAAGGGCTTTGTCGTATTCAAAACCTGAAACCACTTCGGCCCACGAGCCTTCCTGATGAAAGGTACGGCAAACGGCATCCAGGTAATTGGTCTTGTACGACCAGGAAAACTGCACGCGTGGATACCTGGTTTCGAAAGCTTTGCGCGCCTTTCGGATGTTTTCACGAATCTGACGTTCTGAGATCACAAAAAGGGGTGATCCGTATTTTTTAATTAAATCCTTCACTGCTACTCCCTCGATGTGGGTCTTGGGTGTATAATCGGATCTCATCCCAAATTTGTTGGGCATATTTCCATCCAGGCGCTTGATCAATGGCCGTTCGTATCTTAATTTTTCCATTTTATTTCAATCTTTATATTCTTTATTATTTTTCTAAACAAACATGTGGTTGTGTTGAACTATAGTTCTCCAAGGGTCGAAATCTTTTCAAAATCAGACAAGTTGACGATCATATCCCAGGAATAGCGCACAAACATTTTACCCGATTCAAAGGTTTCAAATGCTTCCACCTCTTTTCCCATGGCCAGGTTTACGTATGCTTCGGGTATATTTTGACCTACACCAACCGCCAGGTACACCCAGGCCGGAATGCGCGGATTGATTTCAAGCAGATAAAACTGACCCTTTTTATTTTTCATCAGCTCCAGCTCAAAAGCCCCGCGCCACTTGGTTTCTTTGATAAATTTGCGGGTCAGGTTGAGCAGCTTTTCATCGGTAATAGCGATGCCTCCCCAGGCTTTGCCTTTGTCGGTGATGTATTGCTTGCGCATGGGAACCGCCGAAATGGTGTTGCCATGTCCGTCACCGAGACCAGTTACATTGTATTCTGTTCCATGGGCAAATTCCTGCAAGATAATGGGCAAGCCCCATTTGGCGGAAATTTTATTAAAATAGCCGGTCAGCTGATCGGCGTTGTATGCGATACCGGCATCGTAGTATTTACCTTTTACAACCACAGGCCAGCCCAGTTTCTCCATGTGTTTTTTATGGTCGTTTACCTGGTAAATCACTTCGCTTTTTGGGACATGGATTCCGTACTTCTCGCCAAACTCCGGCAGGTTAACTTTCAACCTTTCGTCAAACTGTTCCATGGTAGGCAAAAAAGTATGGATACCCATTTTTTTCAGTCTGGGCGATAGCTTGATAAATGAATACAATTCTGCGTCGAAGTTGGGGATGATCACATCCAGGTGTTCTTTTTCCTGTATATATTCCAGGCGGTCGATAAGCTGATCAGCGCCTGCCGAAGGATAGGGTATCTGGTATGTTTTATTTACCAGATCGTGCATATAAATGCCCGGTTCCAGCGATTCGTAGGCCAATCCGATGATGTGTGCATCAAAAGATTTGGCTTCGAGCAATCCACGGATAACGGGAACCCCCGGTCCGGGATTGTCGATGGCATTTAGCCCGGTGACGCCAATCCTAATTTTCGGTCGTTTCATGACGGTCGATTAAAGAAAAGTTTTTCAAAAGCTCAAAAAATTCGGCCACATCCTTTTCAACGGTGGTGTTATCGGTGTGATACTTATCCAAAACCGCGGCATGAATCTCCTCTACCGTTTGATCTTTTTTCAGCATTTCAATTATTTCAATGCCCATCGGATTGGCGGTAAATGATTCGCCGGTAACCGGGTTGAAAACAAACCCCGAATCACTTACGGCAATATGTTTATTGATTTTCATTGTTTAATATTTTAAATGAAGGTGCAATGATAGAACCATATTTTTATACATATGTTATGAAATTTGATAAAAAATGTATAAGATTTTAAGCTGGAGAAGAAAAAGATCGGCCCCATAATTATCGGAAATTATGTTGACCCCTATCAATTTAGTATCTGGATTTATACTTTTGAATAATCAATTCATTAAAAACGACTAATTAAAAATGATACGATAGTTTGATTCCTGATCCATCCGATGACACCCTTAACTGTCTGTCCATGGCTTTCTCATTGTTTTTAACTTTAATGGCATTGGAAATCCATATTGGAATTCCAATATTGGTCAACAAGCCTCCAAGTATGAAAAGTCCAAGTCCAAGAGTTTCGGATTCACTTAGCGAATTCGAGTTGCCTGAATAATGATCCCTTTTATTTAAGGGATTGTTTAACAGGAACACTCCTGCTCCGCCAACCAAAATTCCGGTAATCGCAATCGTGCTACCAAATTTCCTGGATTTACTTGCCGCATGATAATTTTGTGCATAATAATCGTATCCTTGTGGTTCGGATTGACTGACTGATTGTGCCTGAATTTGGAAAGTAATCAACAATGAGACACACAGGGTAAGAAAGTTCTTCATGTTTTGCTTTTGATTTAAATGAGCCGGCAAAAATATTGAAAGGATTTCCAAATACCTATTTTAATCGTGTAAAACTCCAAAAAGATACAGTAGAAACAGAGCTATGATGGTGATTGAAGAAACCAAAACAGGAAACCACACCGGAGCAATCCAGGGCCTGGGGATTAAGAACAGCACATCCGTGGTGGTTAATTTGGGTGGCCAGCTGGTTAATACATACAACGACAGATAATAAAAGAGATCCCAAAAGGCAAAAGTCCACAGAAAGAAAACACCATATTCGAGCCAGGTGTTACCGGTTAAAAGGGCCACACAAACCAGCATCACAATGGTGGCAGCCTCTCTTGATTTTTCGATTAACAGAGTTCGTTTAGGGAAATATTTTAACGATTCCTGATTCGATTCGGTTTCTTTTATTCCCAATACTTCCCTCAGGTAAACTACCACAACTCCCTCTAAATGAGCCATGGCAACTCCAAAAATAGCCAAAATAATCAGTTTCTCAAACATACTGGTCAGTTTTAATTAAAGTGTAACACGAGTTTGAAACCCATCAAAGATAATATCAGAAGCAAAAGAAATAAAAAAAAATTCCCGAAACTTGCCTTTACCCGGCTGCCTATACAACCATCAAAAACCGATAACTAAATAATCAAAGGTAAATCCAACTTTATCAGCTACTTATTCTATTTTTGTATTCAGTTTTATAACAACCGATTGTTTGAAAGATCTTCTGCTCATCACCCCGCCGTTTACCCAACTCAACACTCCATATCCGGCAACGGTTTATTTAAAAGGTTTTCTCAACACCAGGCAGATATCTTCATTTCAAATGGACCTGGGTCTGGAGGTTTTTCTGAAGCTTTTTTCGAAAAAGAGACTCGGGTCTCTGTTTGAGGTTGCCTTTGATCACAACAAAATCGTATCGGAAAATTCCCGAAGGATTTATTCACTTAAAGACGAATATTTAAACCCACTTGCAGAAGTGATCACGTTTCTTCAGGGAAATAACCAAACGATGGCCCGGCAAATCTGTACGGGGTCATTTCTTCCGCAAGCTTCCAGGTTCAATGAAACGGAGGATATGGAATGGGCTTTTGGAGCCATGGGAATTCAGGATAAAGCCAAACACCTGGCTACTTTATTCCTGGAAGATTTATCAGACTTTATTGTGGAATGCATTGACGAGCATTTTGGTTTTAGCCGATATGCCGAGCGGTTGGGAACAAGTGCCAATAGCTTTGATGAATTGCACGGTCATTTGCAAAAAGAGCCCACCTATATCGAGCAGCTTACCTGGAAAATCCTGGAAAAGCATATCAAAACCAAGCAGCCTAAGTTGGTTTGTTTTTCGGTACCTTTCCCGGGGAACCTGACCAGCGCTTTTCGTTGCGCCCAATTGATCAACGCCAAATATCCCCACATCAAAACAGTAATGGGAGGTGGGTACCCGAATACAGAATTGAGGTCGATTACCGATGAACGCGTTTTTGATTTCTTCGATTACATCACACTCGATGATGGGGAACTACCGCTCGAACTGTTGATTTCCAACACACTCAATCCACGGGCAGACAATCCCCATTTCAATCGTCTCAAGCGTACTTTTTTACGTGTTGATGGCCATGTGGTTTATAACGATGCTTCCTCCCGACCCGATTATAAACAGTCGGAACTGGGCGTTCCTGATTACACAGATTTGCTTCTTGACCAGTATGTGTCGGTGATAGAAATTGCCAATCCCATGCACAGCCTGTGGAGCGATGGCCGATGGAACAAGCTCACCATGGCCCATGGGTGCTATTGGGCCAAATGTACTTTTTGTGATACCACCCTTGACTATATTAAGGCCTACGAGCCCATCGCCGCTAAACTGTTGGTGGACCGAATGGAGCAAATCATAGCCCAAACCGGCGAAAAGGGCTTTCATTTTGTTGATGAAGCAGCCCCTCCTACCCTCCTGCGTGCTTTGGCAATAGAAATCATTCGCCGGAAAATAACCGTCAGTTGGTGGACCAATGTCCGGTTCGAGAAAAGCTATACCCGCGATTTGTGCACTTTACTCCAATCGTCGGGATGCATAGCCGTATCAGGCGGTTTGGAGGTGGCTTCCGATCGGTTATTGGCTTTGATAAACAAAGGCGTTACCATTGAACAGGTGGCTCAGGTGACCCGAAATTTTACCGATGCAGGTATCATGATACATGCTTATTTGATGTATGGTTTCCCCACACAAACCATCCAGGAAACGGTAGATAGCCTGGAGATGGTGCGGCAATTATTTGAACTCGGCATTATTCGATCAGGATTCTGGCATCAATTTGCGCTCACTACTCATAGTCCGGTGGGCCAGCATCCATCCGATTATGGCATTGTCCCCCATTACCAAAAGATTACGTTTGCCAACAACGATGTCCAATTTACCGATACCACCGCCATCGACCATAGCCGGTTCAGCTATGGGCTCAGGAAATCTATTTTCAATTTCATGCAAGGGATCGGCTATGAGCTTCCGTTGCAAAAGTGGTTCGATTTTAAAGTTCCCAAGACACAAATGAACAGCCATGTTATCAAAGACTGTTTATCACATGAAACATTTGTGGTGATCAAACCGACTGCCAAAATTACTTGGCTGGGCGGGAACCCCGTACTAATCAATTTTAAAAAGCATTTTAACGACGAAAACATACAGATGGTGAGAATGATTTTTCATGGTAAAAAGAAGTCTTTTGAAGTCGTATTAGACGAAACGCGATCCAAGTGGCTGGTCGGTTTTTTGGAGAAAGCATCCATTTACCAAAGTGAGATCTTCACCTTTGCCCAAATGAAATCAGATTACGAGCGACAGTTTGATAACTTCGAGCTATTTTGGTATTCAAAGCCGATGGATATTTTAAAAGGAAATGGGTTGTTGGTATTGTAAGAGGAGGGAAATTGTGACGGCATCCATTGCCGTGAATTTGAGCCCACCGCATTGATTATAACAACAAAAACCACCCCTTTTGGTGGCTTTTGAAGGCTATGGGAGCTATATTGAGAGTGAAGATTACATTTTGGCTATTTCTTTAGTCGAGAAGGGAATATCGTCGATGTAGGTTTCATTGTCCAGATTAAATTCCGAAGTTTCCATTTCCATTGAATCTGCTGCAACTTCTGATGTGTTGAATGGAATATCGCTGATGTAACTCTCATCCGTTAACTGGTAAGTGTCTGTTAATGAAACATCAACCAGGCTATCGAAAATTTGTCCGGTGTTGAATGGGATATCATCGATATAAGCTTCTTCTGGTAAAGCAGCTATGGTTGGAGGTGTGTTGGCATTTACATTGAGTACTAAGGTGAGCAGTGTAAGAGCGATTGAGTATTTAACAAGTGTTTTCATGACGTTATATATTTTAAAGTTTCTTAGTTTCTGAAGCAAAACTACCACGAAAAAGGGCGTTTGTAAACCGGTTTTAGGCGAATGGGGGAACTACTTCGGTAGTTGGGGAATGGGAGCGGTTAATGGGAATTAATGGCAAAAATTTTGATTTTTACCGATCCTCCCTATTCAAATAGCTTTCAAGGATTGTTTTTTCTTAACCAAAAACATTAAATTTGGTGTCTTGTTGATAACCAAAACCAACTAATCATGAAGAAATCTGTACTTTTTATATTCCTTGTGAATGCGCTGATATTTGCCAATCCACTATGGGCAGGGCAGCAATCAGAAAAAGGCGACCGTTCCTGGTCCATCCTGCAATCGTGGGATATACCCGGAAAAGCTTCGGGTCTGGCTTACGACGGAACTTATTTATATTTTGGAATTTACGGTTCCGACGGGGATCACTTTTACCGGTTCGATCCATCCAACGGGGCCATTCAACAGCAGTTTATCAACCCGGCCATTGACGATTGTTTTGGTTTAACCTGGGATGGATCGTCGCTTTGGGCTGTGAATCAGCCTTCCTCCTCAAATCAGCCAGCACAAGCTACCGAACTTAACCTAAGCGGGACCATCCTGTCTACCTTCGATCTGCCCGATCATTATATGAGCGGTATTGCCTGGGATGCAGGTGAATATTGGGTAGGCACCTATTATCCCGATCCGGGAACTACTTACCAGGTGGATGGATCAGGCAATGTACTCAGTCAGTTTACTCCGCCTGCCGATCAGATTTGGGATATCTGCATGCAGGGCAACGACTTGTGGATGGTTGACTACAATTCAAATATGATTTACCGAACAAATCAATCCGGCACTGTACTGGAAAGTCATGCCAGCGAAAACATTAAACCCTCCGGAATTGTATACGATGGAACCTATATCTGGTATGTGGATGGGCAGCTTTCATCGCCAAGCAAACTCTACAAAGTGAGTTTGACGGGTGCCGGAACTCCTGAAATCAATATTCCGGTCGATTCGCATAACTATGGAATGGTGACCACCTTCACCTCCGAAACATGGAATATGGAGGTAGAAAATGTGGGGAATGCCAACCTGATCATCACCGGCATCGTCATTCCTGGCGCAGTGCCTGTATCCACCACATTTTCACCACCGCAAACCATCACACCCGGAAGTTCAATTTTTATTCCTCTCACCTATTCTCCGGTGACGGTCGGTCATCTAAACACCGCCATTACGGTTGTATCTTCCGATCCAATTACGCCAAATGAGTCTGTTACCCTTACGGGAGATGCGGTGAATTCAGGTCCTTCGTTATATGTTCCATTCGATTCGCATCATTACGGTTTGGTGAGGCAGCATGCTTTTACCCGCTGGTTTCTAGAGGTAGAAAATATCGGCGACGCCACCCTTGTGGTGAGTAATCTTTCCACAAATCATGAGGTGTTTATCGTTGATGAATCCGTCAACTTCCCCATTCAGATAGCTCCATTGGATTCGGTACTCGTCGGAATATGGTTCAATCCATTGACAAATGAAGCCTATAATGGAAAAATCCAAATCGACAACAACGACCCTGCGAACAATCCTTATTTTGTTCCCCTCACAGGTGATGGAGATGACAGGAAATACCCCATCGGCGATGCCCTATGGCACTATAATATTACCACCGGCTACGATCCAAGTCCTAAAGCCATTGCACCCCTTCAGGACATTACGGGTGATACGGTTGATGAGGTTATTGTTTGTTCCGAAGACAATTATATACGCTGTTTTAATGGAAATTCTTCCGGCATAGCGGATGTGATGTGGGAATTTGAAATTTATAGCGGTAACGTGTACGATCAACCCGGTTTGACCACCATTGAAGATTTGAATGGTGATGGATATCAGGATGTGATTATTGGCACCACAGGTGGCGATCGTTCCATCAGGGCACTTTCGGGCAAAACAGGCCAATCCATCTGGCGGCACAACACCAACGAGTATGGAAATGGTGGCTGGGTTTATCAGGTAAATGCAAGCTACGATTATAATAACGACGGGTTAACGGATGTGTTGGCCTCCACAGGTGACGACAGCGAAGATACCGGCCCCAAACGCGTATACTGCTTAAATGCTGTTAATGGTGTCGCCCTGTGGGAAGCTTACATCGGAGGTCCTGTTTTTTCGGTTATCGGGGTGGAAGACTTTACCGGTGACGGAAAACCGGATGTTATTGCCGGTGCCTCCACTGCGGATGAAACCCAGGGAAAAATCGTAGGAATTGATGGTACCAACGGAAGTATTCAGTGGACCCGAACCACCGGAGGCTCGTCGGTTTGGGCACTGATGCAACTGGATGACATTACGGGAGATGGTGTAAAAGAGGTGATGGCAGGTGACTTTGGCGGAAACTTCTACTATATTGATCCTACCGATAACACCCAGATTTTTCATGGCTCCATCAATGGTGCTTTAATCCTTTGTTTTGAAAGACTTGAAGATGTAAATGGTGATGGTTTTGCCGATGTACTGGTGGCTCACAGCAATGCCAACGGAATTGTGCTCAACGGTAAGGATGGGTCAACCATCTGGTTTAAAAGTCTGGCCGATAAATCGTGGAATGTGGCAGCGATAGATGATATTACCGACGATCAGATCAATGATGTGATCATAGGCACGCTTTATTCATCCAATCGCTGTTATTTTCTGAATGGGGTGGATGGTGCCGAACTTGATTCCAGAAATTATCCTTCACCGGTGGACGCCATTAATGGCATTCCGGACATTGTTGGTGATGGTTCTATGGAAATGGTTGTAGGTGGAAGAGATGGCGAAGTCAACTGCTATTCAGGAGGAATCGCTCTCCTGGTGGGAACAGAGGAACCCGGTGAGATCAAAAAATCATCTCCGGTTACCAACTATCCCAACCCGTTTTCTGATCAAACCACCATTGCCTTTGGTCTCGATCAGGATTCATTTGTAACCCTCCGGGTATACGACATCAAGGGGAAAGTGGTGACAACGCTTCTTAACCGGCATCTTTCATCCGGACAGCACGCAGTGGTGTGGAACGGCGAAGACAGCGCGGGAAAGGAACTTCCCACCGGCATTTATTTTTATGAAATCAGAACCGATCAGAATAAAATCAGAAACAAGGTGGTAAAACTATAACCGGCCATCCTTGTAACAGGTTGAATTTATGATTGGCATTGTGTTTTTGAAGATCGATAAATGATCATGTGGCAAAAGCCCGTTTATTCGTTTTGTCTTGTTGCCCCTGGATTAAGCCAGGGGCAATGGATGCCTTACCAATAAAGGGTTTTAGCATGGAAAGATTGTTTTTTGCCGGACACTAACTATAATTTAATAACAAACTGTGAAACGCAAGTTGATTCTGGTGGTAATTTTATGCTTCGCCTCATCGTTTCAGTTGCTGGCAGTTGAAAAGGATTCGATTGTTCAGGTAAAACCATTAAAGTACGATACCAACTACATCAAAAGCTACCGCGATTTGGTTCACATTGCTGTTGTTGGGGTGAACAAACAAACCGGTGTAACATTTGCCAATGTCAACAGCATTTACGACCTGAATTTTGCCACCAACAACCCCTTTGGTTTTGGGATATCCGTCGATTACAAATGGGTTACTTTTGAATACACCAAAACCTTTGGCGGTTTGGAGTTACGCACTGCTAAAAAAGGGGAAAGCGATGCCTTTTCATTCAGTTTCGGATTGACCGGGCGCAGACTTAGAATGGATTTTTTTGTGCGATCGACCACCGGGTTTTACCTTAAAAACATCAAGGATTACGATCCTGACTGGTTCAATCACAACACCAGGTATCCCCACTTCGACAGTCTGAGCAATGTTACTCTGGCCCTTTCGGTTTATTATACCTTCAACCATAAAAAGTATTCCAACACCGCAGCCCTGTGGCAAATCGACCAGCAGAAAAAGAGTGCAGGTTCATTTGTACTCGGGTTTTTAACCAACCTGGAGGGCATTTCAACCACACAGCCCCTGATGCTCAACGACACCCTTTTAACCGGCAATGTGCATCCACATTTTAAAGAGGGCGCTTCAGTCAAGATTGGTCTTTCAGGTGGATATATGCACACCTTTGTATTCTGGAAGCGTTTCTACATACATGGTGCCATCATCCAGGGCTTTTTGTATAGCCGGGGTGCCACCGATTTTTACGACCAACAGGAAACCAGAGTTTACAATTCGTTGGGGATATCGCTGTATTCGCGCCTGACGACAGGTTATAATGGCAACCGATTTTATGGCGGCATCTTTTTCGTTTCGGATGGTTTTATTGATGATGCCCTGGGAGATGCCTATGCAGTTACTGCTTACAATTATTTCAGGATGTATATTGGTTACCGGTTCCCGATTAAAAGCCCCAAGTGGATGCACAAGTTTGGATTATAAAGGCTACCTCCGGATAAAAACGACAAAAGCCACCCGTGAGGTGGCTTTTGAAGGCTATGGGAGCTATGTTGAGATTGGAGTTTACAGTTTGGCAGTATAAATTGTTGCGGGATTCAAAGCTCTTATTTTCATGTTATGATGAAGTTTATAAAAACCTCAACCCCTCAGTTAAACGATTTCCTCTCAATTGTTTATGACCGCCTGTTAGCGGCTGGTATTATAGGTTCTGTATATATGTTTTCCATTCTTTTAATAATTCCTTTTCTGTTATTTTTAATGTTGTAAGTAATTCTGATTTCTTACTCAATGGTAAAAGTTCTTTAAGTTTTCCTCTGCCATATTGAGTGTCAATGTACATTACGACAGATCCAGAAAGTCCGTATTTAATTTTTCCAGACCAAAAAGAGTCTAATTTGTCAGGGATTTTATCATCTTTAATTGCTCTTTTAACTTCGGATATTCTAAGAGAGTCACATTGTCCAGAAACATAAGTTGCCAAACCCTCAACAAACCAGTCTATTCCTTCGATATTGCTGAAATCCGGACTAATGTTTTTTTGACCGTGAAAGACATGGACTAACTCATGTGTGATTAATTGTTGTGTCTTTATGGTTTCTTTGTAAATATGTTCGCATGCTTCTTTATCCCAAAGTATCGGAGAAATAATATCCATTCTGTTTGCTACTCCACTTGCTACCATCCAACATTCAGATTTAAATTCAGGCATATTCCACTCCTTTTGCCAAGTACTATCTATGGAATGTCGGTCAGAGTGAATATAAATATTGAACTCTTTTTCAAATGAGGAGTTTAAGAATGTTGTTACAGATGAAATCCCATTCTCAACAAGTAAATTGTAGTCTTTAATATTTTTATTGTCATTTGATGTGTACATTAAAGTATATCCAGAATGTTTTTCAGTTAGCCAATAATTATTAGGTAAACTCCATCCAATAAGCATTAGAGATGAAGCAATTAAAAATAGGGTCAGTTTTTTTGATTTCATATTTGTTTAATTTTCTTCATAAGATGATTGATTGTACGAAAAGTTACGGTTTTGTCATGCTTGCCGCTAACATCAATGTAGGATTCGCTTTCCAGGGGAAAAGAGGTGGTGTCAATTTCCACGGAGTGGGCAGCAATTACAGCTGTGTTGAATGGAATGTCCCTTATGTAACTTTCATCCGTCAACTGGTAGGTATCGGTTAGCGAAACATCATACAGGCTGTCGAAAATTTGCCCGGTGTTGAACGGGATATCATCGATATAGGCTTCTTCGGGTAAAGCGGCTACGGTTGGCGGTGTGTTGGCATTCATGTGAAAAGCAACGGTGAGCAGTGCTAGTAGGAGTGAGTATTTAAGTAGAGTTTTCATGGCATTTAACTTTTATAGTTTCTGTGTTTATGAAGCAAAACTACCACGAAAAATGTCGCTTGTAAACTGGTTTTAGGCCAATGGAGGTACTTGTTCGGTGAATGGGGAAATGGTTCGGTTAACATGAAAAATACGGGCGCACCGGTATGGTGCGCCCGTATTTTTGTTGCTCTATTCCAGTACTAAAGTTTTTGAATTGTCATCGTAAACCCTGTCGATTAACAAGTGTCGCGGGTCGATGGCTGCCTTTACCGGTAATGAATCCACCACAAATGAAAAGCTCATCTCAGGGCGATCGATTTTGACTCTTTTTTCAAATGACAAGTTCTCTTCATCTTTATCCGAAAAAACACCGATATCGATCCAGTCGTTGATGGGAACCCTGGTTTCGTTCCCAATGGTATCGGCTTTAATCTTATAGGATTCAATGTTCATCCTTACCTCATATTTCCCATTTTCAAGCTCCTTGTACGAAGCTTCATTTAAGCGGTTGTCGTACAGGGTGATTTCCTTAAACCAGTCGTCGATTAAATAATGCAACGAATCGGGAATCTGAGGCTCCAGGTATTTCATGAAATCCAGGGAAGTCGGATATGGGGGCTTTTGATATTTGAATTCTTCCAGAAAATTCCTCATGGCGGTATTTACCTTGTCTTCACCAATATAATCCTGTAAAGCATAAAGGATTACACTTCCTTTTCCGTAGTGGATATACATTTGGTTTTCAACCTTGTACAAAGGCATCTCCTTGTCCACCTCGCCGCTCCTGCCCCTTAAATACCGGTCATGATCGTATTTAAGGAACTCGCGCATTTTCATGGGGTTTTTAGTCAGGTGCTTCATGGTCATCAGCGAAGAATATTCGGCGAAACTTTCACTTAACATGGTTCCTCCTTGCATTTTAGCACCCACCACCTGGTGAGCCCACCACTGATGGGCCATCTCATGTGCAATCACCGCATCCACGATATTGTTTTCTTCGGCATCTTCTAAATTGATCACAAAACCAATGGATTCCGAATAGGGCATGGTTCCGGGAAAAGCCTGTGCAAACGTTTCATAGCGGGGAAACTCAATAATCCGGCATTGTTTGTGGTAATACGGGCCAAAGTTTTCGGTGTAGTAGGTCAACGAACGTTCAACCGCATCCAGCATCCGTTCCACGTTCACTTCATGTTTTTTATTGTAATACACTTCAATATCCACATCGTTCCATTTACGGGTGGCTATTTCATATTTGGCCGAAATAAACGCGTAAAAATTTTGCGATGGATGATCCACTTTATAGTGATAATAGTTTCTTCCGTTTTCTTCCCATTTCCTGACCAACGAGCCGGGAGCAATGGCCATCTGGTCGGCTGAGGTAGAAATAACAGTTTCCACATTGATGAAGTCAGAACGTCCGTCGGTGAGGTAGTTGGCCATGCAGTGTTCGGTGCAGTTCTCTTCCAGTTCAGGCATCCGGTCCTTCGGTTTGAGACCATATTTTTTCCGGGTATTTTTATCACTTAACTCCCTGCTTTCGTTGTATCCAAGGGCCGGAAGGATTTCGAAATTGTTCAGAAATGTGCCGTTGTGTATGATGCCGGTATTTCCAGCCGAATTCTCAAATCCTTGCGAAACAGACTTCGTTTCAATTTCAAGTTCCAACGAATCACCCGGCTGTAAGGGTGTTCTAAGCTGAAAAATCAAATACCCAAGCTCTTTGTCTTCGTATACCAAATCGGAATTTGGAATAAAGAACTCCGGTTTCCAATCTTTGTCAATATTGTAATGCAGCGAGTCGATGGGGGAGTTGGTTTCGTTGGTGTATTGCAACACGGCCCTTACCTGTACATCTCGTTTGTATGGGAAAAGATCGATAAAGTATTTGGCATCGGTAATTTTAGGAAGGTTTACCTTTTCATACTTCTTGTATTTCTTTTCAAAACTGGCCGAATGCTGTTCCAGTTCATCGGAGGTTTTGTAGGTGTTGAGCAACTGGGTATTGTAATATACAAATCCGGTCACTCCCATCCAGGCGAACAAAGTGACGAACATGATCAATCGGTATTGCTGAGGAACCTGCTTCCGGGCCATCTTGAGACGCTGCATCAACGAACTGATGCTTCCCCGGTTCCACAAAGCTCCGGCAATTAGCAGACACAACAACGAAAACAAGAACCAGTATGTGTTAAACCACATGGCTCCCGTTAAACCCGGTCCAAATCCGTTCATATCGGAATACTCCAGGGAAGGCCGTCCGCCGATAGCCAGCATATTGCTTTGAACATCAACGATATTCAAGACAATACTCCACACAAAAATCACAGCAATGGAGATGAAATAGCCAATGTATTTGTTGTTTACCAACACCTGAATCATGATCATCACACCGCTCCAGATGACGTACAGCAACAGGCTGGTATAGACAAAATCCAACAGGTACACATTGAGTTCGATGCGTGTGTAGCCATTGATAAGCTGATAGGTAACGCCCACCAGGATAAAGAAAAAATGAATGAGTGTGGTGATTACCACCAGCGAAAGGGCTTTGGCAGCCATCGAAATAAAGGAAGTGTGCGGTGTGGCATCCACTACCTCGTTTATTTTGCTGTCGCGGTCGCGCCAGATCAGCTCTCCACTGAAAAAGACCAGAATAATGATCACAAAAATACCGGAAGCATTGGTGATGAGATCGATCATTTTATAGGTAAGCGGATAGGACTGTAATCCAAAATATTCAAAGCCTCCAAACAAATTGGCAATGAGGATAATGGCACTGAACAAAAAGAGAATTTTAAAAGTAACACTCTTTACAATGCTCAAAAAGTTGGTAAAAAAGAAGCTATTAAACTGCAACCAATCGGTATTGAGGTTAAACTGCGTGTGTAGTTTTGGCAAAGTTACCAGCCTGTATTTCGGCGTTTCCTCCTCTTTGACAACCTTTATTTTCTTGTTTTTTTCCTTGAACGAAAAGGTCAGGTATGAGGTAATGAGTATAACCAAACCGGCTGCAATCCAAATAATCCGGTTTAGCAGAAGCAAACCCGTAAATCCCGGACTCAGGGTATTTTTCTCGATGGGAGTAAAATATTTGGCATAAACCGAATAGGCCCTGATCCCAAACGTATCGGTGAGAGCAGCAAGGCTCTCGTTGTCGATATCCGACATCAGCGTGCCGGCAATAATGTAACCAATGATAATCACCAGCGAACCCACAAAGGAAATAACGGTATTCTTCCACTTGTTGGCCATGGCAAAAATAATGGTGCCGGCGAAAAACATGTTGGGGAGAACAAACAGAAAATAGGTGTTTATGAAAGTTTCCAGGTAAAAAGGCCCAAACCGGTCGGCATCTACCCAACCAAAGACCGGGCCCAGAATGGAACCGAGAACCATCCCGATATAAACACCCAGCATGGGAATGGTCGACAACAACAAGGCACCACAAAAGCGGCCAAAGAAATAGCCGAACTTGCTGATGGGAGCACTAAAAAGGATTTCATTAAAATCGTTGTCAAGGTCCTTGAGGGCGGCATTATTAAAAAAGGCGGTGGCCATCAGCAACCCGAAAATGGTCATGATGGTGGTATACATGGTGATCACATGAGGAGCATTGCGGAACACATTTCCTACCGTGCCACCAATTTGTACATTATCGCTCACAGTGGCGGCAAACACCAGCAAGCCAATCAATACCAGGAAGATATACACCATGGGTTGCCGGAGCGAGAATATTATTTCTGATAAAAAGAAGGTCTTAAACATAGTCGGGGTTTTGGTATTAAACAAGTACGTTGGAGGTGTTGATTTTCGAGAAGAACACATCTTCGAGGTTTGGATTTACCTGTTCAAAACCTGCACCGGGATCCGATTCGCTAAAAACATGAATCAGAGGACGTCCACCCACCATTTTGTTGGAGATAATGGAATAATGGCGGGCATAATAGGGCAATTCCTCACGAGTAACTACCTTTTGATACACTTTCCCATTCAGCGCATCGATGGCCTTTTGAGGGGTGCCATGATACACAATCCGGCCCAGGTTCATGATCGCCATTTTGGTACACAACTCCCTGATATCGTCCACAATGTGGGTCGACAGGATGACGATCACCTCTTTGCCCACATCGGCCAGCAGGTTATAAAACCGGTTTCTTTCGCCCGGGTCCAGACCGGCAGTCGGCTCATCCACGATGATGAGTTTTGGATTTCCGATGAGCGCCTGTGCAATTCCAACGCGTTGTTTCATCCCACCCGAAAAACCCTTCACACTTTTATTTCGTTTGTCGTACAAATTTACTTTGTCCAACAGATAACGAACCAGTTCTTTTCGCTCCCGTGAATTGGTGATGCCCTTTAAAATCGACAAATGATCGAGCAGTTGAAGTGCTGTAATTTTGGGATAAACACCAAACTCCTGTGGGAGATATCCCAACACTTTGCGTACCTCCCCGGGTTGATTTAACACATCAATATCGTCCAGCATGGTGCTGCCGCTATCGGCTTCCTGCAGGGTTGCAAGCGTCCGCATCAGCGACGATTTTCCGGCACCATTAGGTCCCAGCAGACCGAACATGCCATTTTCTATTTCTAAACTCACCTGATCGAGGGCTACTACGCCGTTTGAATACGTTTTTGAGAGGTTGTGGATGATTAATTTATTCATGTTGGATGATTTTGATTTTTGTATAAGATGATTTGACGATTGAAAAACAGGTTTGTTACAAAGATGTATTTTTTTTGAATCGTATGTTAGCGTTGAGTGTTCGTTTCCTAAAACAACGAAAGCCACTTTTTGGGGTGACTTTGCTGGCTATAGGAGCTATATTGAGTGTTGCGTTTATTGTTTTGCATACAGTTCGGTTGAAAACGGGATGTCGTTGATGTAGGATTCTTCTTCCAGATTGAAGGAGGTGGCATCCATATTTTCAGAAGCAATTTCTGCTGTATTAAATGGGATGTCCTGAATATAGTCTTCTTCTGATAAATCGTAGGTATCGGTGAGGCTCAGGTCCAGAATGCTGTCGAAAACATGTTGGGTACTAAAAGGAATATCATCGATATAGGCTTCTTCGGCGAGTACGGGTGAGATTAACGGAGCGATGGCATTTGCATTGAAGGTGAAAGCGAGCAGTGCGAGGGCGAAGGTGTATTTGAGTAGAGTTTTCATGACGTTTAACTTTTATAGTTTCTGTGTTTATGAAGCAAAACTACCACGAAAACGGGCCTGTGTAAATTGCATTTAGGCGAATGACGGTGCTTGTTCGGTGAATGGAGAAATGGAATCGGTTAACGGGAGATTGAATCTGCATTTTCCCTGTGTACCCTGTGTCACTGTGGTTTTTCACCGCTAAGGTGCAAAGGGCGCAGAGGGGTTTATTGTTCTACAAATTTTATGCTCTATTTTCTCTGTATTTCCTGTGCCTCCCGAAGGATCGGGACAGGTCTGTGGTTTTTCACCGCAAAGGTGCAAAGGCGCAGAGGGGTTTACTGCTTTTCGGGCTATATTGCATTTATCCTCTTTCGCAACCCTTTATACCCATTATCGGTACCATTAAACACCCTATCCTTGCGCAGAACGCGTTGGGTTTCTACGGGTAGCTGAATAAACTCCTGACAATCAACACTGCAACAGTGATTATATTTTTCGGCACACACAGCACATTGAATAAACAGTAAATGGCAGGCATCGTTGGCACAATTGACGTGCCTATCCGCCGGTGCACCGCACTGGTGGCATTTTCCCACCACCCGGTGATCAATACTTTCACACATGCGGTTGTCGAACACAAAGTTTTTGCCTATGTAACGCGACTGCAATCCTGCTTTTTTGATTTGTTGTGCATATTCAATCACACCTCCGTGCAACTGGTTCACATCCCTGAAACCCAAATGTTTGAAATAAGCACTTGCTTTTTCGCACCGGATTCCTCCCGTACAATAAAGCAGGATTTTCCGGTCCTTCTGGTCTTTAAACTCCTCCGTAACCATCTGTATCTCTTCGCGGAAAGTATCGGCCTCCGGGCAAACGGCATTTTCGAAATGACCAATTTCACTCTCATAGCGGTTGCGCATGTCGATGACTAAGGTTCCTTCTTTGGCGGCCAGTTCATGAAATTCCAAAGCCGTCAGGTGCTTGCCCACATGGGTTACATCGTAGGCATTGTCATCGAGCCCATCGGCCAGAATCCTGTTTTTAAGCCGGACGATGAGCTTGTAAAAGGACTTCCCGTCATCTTCAACGGCATATTTGATGGGCATGTTTTTCAGGTACACATTTTTCTCCAGAAGCTCCAGAAACGCCTTTAGATTTTCCGTTGGCAAACTCATCTGGGCGTTGATGCCTTCGCGGGCCACGTAAATCCTGCCAAAGCAGTTCAGCTCATCAAGCTGGGCATATAGCTCATCGCGGAAAGATTGTGGCTGATCGATGATTACATACCGATAAAAAGAGAGTGTGGTGCGGTTAAATGGTTCGTCTGCCAGGCGTTGTTTAAGGATTTCCTTATTCACGCGGTTATGTAGTGATGTCATAGCAATTTTAGTAGGGACGGCAAAAATAGAAATTTATGACAATTCAAGGCACGTTGCTTACAGCAACTTCTCAATTTCCCCAACTATTTTGCATACAAATCTAGCGCAACTTTATTTAAAAACCAATCAATTGTTCATTACTTGTACAACTGGTCTTCAATCCCCCATTTTAACGGGGTTTAATCTGTAGATAACTTCTGAGAAATTGCCGGTTTTTCTAAGTCTCAAATCCCGTAAATGTTATATTATTGAACTTTTAACTGAGCATAAAAGTTATGGCGGATTTCCTTGCCACTATTGGAAAAGTTCTTACCCTGATTGGTGCCCTGGGATTGTTCCTTTACGGGATGAAACTCATGAGCGAATCGCTGCAAAAAGTAGCCGGAAACAAAATGAGACAAATACTGGCTGCCATGACCAGCAGCCGGATAAAAGGCGTATTTACCGGATTGCTGGTGACTACCACTATCCAGTCGTCATCAGCCACTACGGTGATGATCGTAAGCTTTGTCAATGCAGGGTTAATTTCGTTGATCGCCTCCATCGGCGTTATCATGGGTGCCAACATAGGCACCACAGTTACGGCCTGGATCATTGCCCTGCTGGGGTTTAAAGTCAGCCTGAGTTTTTTATCCCTTCCCCTCATCGGGCTGAGCTTTCCGCTCTTTTTCTCCAAAAACAGCGTGCGAAAATCATGGGGTGAATTTATCATCGGCTTTGCCATCCTGTTTATCGGACTGCAATTTCTTAAAGAATCGGTTCCCGACATCAACAGCAATCCGGCTGCATTAAATTTCCTTTCTTCGTTTACCGATCTTGGCTTTGGTTCGGTATTGATCTTTATATTGGTGGGGACGTTGTTAACCATCCTCATTCAGTCGTCGAGTGCCACCATGGCTTTAACACTGGTGATGTGCTACAATGGATTGATTCCATTTGAATTGGCAGCGGCCATGGTGTTGGGTGAGAATATCGGAACAACCGTCACCGCTAACATTGCGGCTGTGGTGGCCAATGTTTCGGCTAAAAGAGCAGCTCGGGCACATTTCATCTTCAATATTTTCGGTGTGCTTTGGATGGTCGCTGTATTTCACTATTTTTTAATGGGCATTGATCTTTTGATGCAGCAATATCATGAGATCTCCATTTTAAACACCCACCTATCCAATGCTGATTATGAAATCATTAAAAATGAATATCCGGTAGCTCTGGCCGTTTTCCACACCAGTTTTAACATTTTTAATACCCTGATCTTAATCGGATTCGCACCTTTAATCGCCAAAGTCGCCACTAAAATGGTTCCCGATGCAGGGGAAGACGATGAGGAATTCCGACTGAAATTTATCAACACCGGTTTATTCTCCACCAGCGAAATAGCCATTATTCAGGCACGAAACGAAATCTCAACCTTTGGTCGAAGAATAGAAAAAATGTATTCGCTGACCCAGATTTTAATGACTGAATACAAAACAAAAAAGTATTATAAAATACTGACTAAAGTTGAGAAATACGAACAAATTACCGATAACCTGGAACTTGAAATTGCCGGCTTCCTGACCAGGGTTTCAGAAGGTGAACTCAGCCACGACAGCTCAAAGAAAATCAGGGCCATGCTGAAAATTATCGACGATATGGAAAGTGTGGGCGATGCCATTTATCAGCTTTCAAAGGTTATCGACAATGCGCAGCAGAGTAAGCTGAAATTTACCGAAAACCAGAAAAAGGCACTCAGGGAAATGTTCGAACTGGTAAAAATGGCCTTTAAAGAGATGAACCTGAACATCGAAAAAGAATACCATACGGTGTCAATTAAAAACGCCTATAGCATCGAGAATAAAATCAATGAAAAAAGAAACCAGTTGCGTCAGCAGCATGTGGAAGACCTGAAAGAAAAAAGGTACAAACACAAAACGGGCACCTTCTACAGCGATATGTTTTCGATAGATGAGCGCATTGGCGATTACATTATCAATGTAAGCGAGGCCATTCAGGAATACCAGGACGGTTAACCTGGATTCTTATTTCAATAAAACAACAAATAAGGTCCCACCCAGGCTCCTCAAAAGACTGGCACGGTAACCGCCTTCAAAGCCCTCGTCACTCAACAAGGCCTCTCTTAGTATGGTCAATTCTTCGTTGCTCGAAACACTTCGGATGAGTTGCTGCCTGTAACCTGTATTGCCGGAAAACACCCATAAATTACGCTCACCAAGATGCATGATTTCTGTAATAAATTTACCCTCTTTGGCCTTTTCTTCCATCACCTCCTCTGGAAATAAATCCACATAATAGGATTGTTTCCAGTTTAATCCTTTAGATGTAACTATATAATATTTTCCTTCGTTTTCGTATAAATCAGTGATGTCAAACCCCTTTTTCCACTGGCTGTGGATATGTTTCTTTAGTTCTTCCCAACGTTCGAAAACCGAGATTTCCTGGTCGGTGATGCCTGTATTTTTTGCCAAGTACAAGGTCCAGAGCGTCCCCATTTTAATCATCCCGATAATAAAGTGCCCGTCTTTTCCAAGGTCTTTAACCTGTTCGGGATGCCAAAGCGTTACACACGCAAAATGGGTCCAGTTCAATCCAAAGGTTTTTATGGCTGCATAAGCATCATAATATCTGGTTAAACTTGTGAGAAACAAATCGTCATCCTTATATACAAATCGCCGAAACTTTTCTTCGTCTTCGGCAATAAACAGAACCTGAACATTGCGATAATCTTTTAACATAACCCATTATTTTTAGTAAGAAGTTGAACAATTAGGGTTTGATTACCTTATAGGAGCGGGTAGTTTCATCATTTTGGTTCACAATATTGATTAAATAAATACCCGCTTTCAAGGTTTGGGTATCGAACGAAAGGGTTGGTTTTATTGTGTTTGCCCTACGCAGACAGGTGCCATTGAGGTTGTATACCGAGACCCGATGTGGCCCCGGGTCGGCAAACCTGATCGTAATGCAATCGGTAAACGGATTGGGAAAAATGGCCTCCAATGTTTCATCCTCAGATTGCATACCGGTAATCGTTCCTGTTTCAAAATAGCTCACTTCCGGATTTTGTATCACATTCCCATCATAATCGGCCACCAGCTTGCCCCTGAGCCCGAAGAAATAAAGTTGGTTTTCCACCAATGTGCTTTCCGGATAAATCGTAATCACCGTTTTATTGTCGTTTATAACTCCTGTAAAGGCAACCGAATCACCGCCATGGTTATTGATTTTAAAATGAAACAGATACGGAATGTCCTGAGTGGTAATTTCTTCACCTGTAGCCAACCTCACAGGTTCATCAAATGTAACGGTGATCACCGTTCCGGGATCAACATTGGAAGAACCTTGCGACGGGTTAATAAATACCGATGGAATGGAGTCGTTCCAGATACCAACCAGATTTACCTGACGGGCTATCCTCCTGGTATTTCCCGGGTTGTCGTAATTTAGGGTGAGTAAATCGTTGTAGTTCCCATTGTGTGCGGGTTCGAATTTTACAACCATCGTACCTGTTGAATTTGGCAGAATCTGGAATGGCAAGGGCGTGGTCAGGTAAAACTCTTCCAGGTGATTGTAAGTGCTGGTAATATAAATGGTGTCGGATGAATGGTTGTGAACATGCAGGTAATTCTCTTTAGGGGAGTTGTGTCCGGCATAATTGCCTAATGACAGGTTTCTATAAGCTGAAAATAAATTTGTTTTCCATGGTTGTTTAATGGCACGGTAACTGGCTACCTCCTGGGGTATCATCAAATCAAACGACACGGAATTATCAGCATTCAGCTCTGTAATATTCAGGGGATCATGAGTCCCCCATCCTATTAGTTTTTTGCCGCTCCCAAGCATTCGAAAACTACCTGTGGCAGGTGCATAAACACCTTCCCTTTGATAACTCCAGATCAAAGCAGCCTGCATGGTTTGTTCATTGATTGTGTATTCCATGGCCTGGCTAAAAGGCGGATTGTGGTTATTGCCATTGTCATAAACGGTGTAATGGCCATTGTTCAGTTTCCTGATATCATGCTGGTGCGAAAATCCAAATGGGTCGTTTTGAACCGTAAACATGTTGTTTTCGCTGTTCAGGCCGAAACGCCAGATAATATTGCCTGTGTTGAAATTAATTTTGGTGATTTCGTCCATGTGCCTGCACGATAGCAGGATATTTCCGTCTCCATCAATCTCAAAGGAATTGGCATGCACATAGTCTATCACAAATGCTGTCAAATCAATGTCGTAAGTGGCATCGGTGATGCTGAAATGATCCCAGCTCCTCCATTGAAAATAAACCTGCCTTTCAAGATCAACTTCCTGAATAACAAGCCCTACGACAGTTGCCTGTGGGTTTCCTCCGGGAACAATCAAACTCATATTGACCAACTGTGGGTCGTACGACATCATCAGGTAATGTCCGTTGTCGAGCAACAACATATCATGGCCATCTACAGAATAACCATTTCCCATCATCACCGAATCGAAAATAACATAGGAGCTGTCGAGCAGAAAATATTTCTCCCGCTCAGGATGAGCCAGGTCATTATTGGAATATGCTAAATAACCATCCTCCAGCACACGAAAGTCACGGCTGCTCAAATCGGTTCTTTGATAGTATATGGGAGTTCCATAGTTGTCTAAAATGGTCAGATAGTTGTTGTAGGTTGAATGATCACGACTGACCATATTCATAAAGATGTATTGGTCGTCAAAAGTGTGATTTTGTCCAAAAACAACGGTCGGGATAGGATAGTCGGATGGAAGATGGTTATCGTTTACAGCAAATTCTGCATCGGTATTGATGTGATCTTTTACATCGGGAACAGCAAAATCGCAATCCTTGCTTTGCTTGTATTGCTTAAGAAGGGAAAGGGTTTCGCCATTTTTTATATAAAAATCAAAGTGGATCGCTTTAAACCAATTTCCTGTTTTATCTTTCAACCCGCTTAAAATGGTGATGCCCACTTTTTCACCATAAAGGAAGTTTTTTATTGGCTTTACAATCAATGTTTTGGAATCATCTGACAATTGAACGTTGCACCCGATATTTCCCGAAAGGGAACCTGTAATGATAAATTTGTTCGATTTCAATCCCGATGGCTCAAATCCATTGGGTGTTTTCAGGATGAGTGTTTGTTCGGGATTGATAAATTGAGCTCCGGGCTGAGGCGATTGATATGAAAAATCAAGGCTTTGACCAAAAGAATTTAAGAAAGCCATCAAAAAGAATGCGGCCTGTAACCATCTGTAAAATAACCGTTTTTTCATTTGGCTAAATTTGATTAACAACCGTCAACTGCTGATATATAAGTGACAATAGCAAGTCCCAAAAGGGTGCAATACCCAAAGTCAAAAAATGACTAATTAAGCTGATTAGATGTCAAATATAAAAATTTATGTCTGAAACCAGACCCCAACCAGTAAAAAATTACCCTGAAATGTGAATATTCCGCTAAAAAAAGCACTTTTAACCCGTTTAAAAATAATATTGCCAATACCAGATCATTTTATGATGGGCTTGCTGCAACCGAAAGCTGGTTAAGGGGGTCATTATTAATCAAATAATGGATACCAATACTTCCCGGATCGTTATTTCAAACTGCATCTTGGCTATTAAATCCTTGAAAAGAGTTATTTATGAGAAAATCTGTACTTCCAAAAAAAGTTGTTGTTATTCTTTTGTTGATCACCTCCCTGGTGACCAGTGGTTTTTCACAAACAGGCAAATACCAATACAACGACAGTTGGGGAAAACCCGGTTTGCAATTAAACGAACAGCGTAGTTCTGATGTTATGCTCACCTATTCGATTCAGGATTTTTCCATTACCCAAAAGCAAAACAACGGAGAACCCATGCACGAAATCGTGCTTTCGTCCCACTTGTTGCCCAACAAAGCAGGGGCACCCAACCTTCCCGGAAACGGATATATGCTGGCCATTCCCAACGGAGCCACGGCAAGGGTAGAAATCACCAACTCAAGGGTGGAACTCATCGAAAATGTAGTGATGGAACCATCGCCTGAAATTCCATGGGATACGGATAAGTCTCCACTACGGTATACACAGGACCCGTCTCTTTATACAAAAGACGCCTTTTATCCGGCACAACCGGTGATTGTTTCAACACCTTCGGCTTTGCGTGGGGTAAATGTAGTACGACTGGGAATTACACCCTACCAATACAATCCGGTCACCAAACAGTTAAAGGTTTACCGGGACATCAAAATTCAGGTAATTGCCGAAGGTGGCGACGGGACCTATGGCACAGAGCGGTTGAGAAGTCGCTGGTGGGATCCCATCCTGAAAAACTCCATCGTAAACAGCCAGGTGTTGCCTGAGATAGATTATGCCAAACAGATCGCGGCTGCCAGAAGCAGCAACGAGTACGAATACCTGATCATCACCCCCAACGACCCTGAATTTGTTGCCTGGGCCGATACCATCAGCCGTTTCAGAAACATGCAGGGCATCCACACCGGAGTAGTTACTTTGGGCGAAATTGGTGATGTAAACGCCATCGCACTCGAAGCCTACATCAACTCCATCTATGCCAATTGGCAAACCCCGCCGGCCGCCGTTCTCCTTTTGGGAGATTATGGCACCAACATGAACAATACCATTATTTCTCCTATATGGGATAATTATTGTGTTTCGGACAATATCCTGGCCGATGTGGACAACAACAGCATGCCTGACATTGTTTTTGCACGCATCACGGCACAAAACGGTGATCAGCTTAAAACCATGATTAAAAAGTTTATCGATTACGAAACCAATCCTCCCACAAGTTTTGATTTCTACGATCATCCTATTACAGCTTTGGGCTGGCAAACGGAGCGCTGGTTTCAAATTTGCTCCGAAACAGTTGGCGGATTCTGGAAAAATGAGCTGGGAAAACACCCGGTACGCATCAACGAAGTGTATGAAGGAAATCCTGATGTTGATCCCTGGTCAACTGCTCCCAACACCTCAGGCGTAATGGAATATTTTGGACCCAACGGTGTAAATTATATTACCGAAACTCCTGGTGAGCTCGGAGCCTGGCAAGGAGGAAATTCCGACGACATCAACCAGGCCATCAATCAGGGTTCGTTTATGTTACAGCACCGCGACCATGGCAACGAAGTCGGCTGGGGTGAACCAGGCTATAACAAAGGCAGCATCAATGGTTTGACCAACACCGATTTAACATTTGTGATGTCCATCAACTGTTTAACAGGTAAATACAACAATTCTACGGAAGTATTTTCCGAAAAATTCCACCGCTACACCTATGGTGGTCATGCCAGTGGCGCCCTTGGATTGATTGCCGCCTCGGAGGTAAGTTATTCATTTGTAAACGACGCTTATGTATGGGGATTGTACGACTATATGTGGCCCGACTTTATGCCCGACTATGGTGGTAATTTCCCCGAAACCCATGGCACACTTCCGGCTTTTGCCAATGCCTATGGAAAAATCTTTCTCGAATACACCGGATGGCCATATAACACCGGTAACAAAGAAGTTACCTACAATTTATTCCATCACCATGGCGATGCTTTCCTGAATGTGTACACGGAGGTGCCCCGGGAGTTGGTGGTAGATCACAATGAAGTGATATTAAGCGGATTGCCCACTTTTGAAATCACCGCGGATGCGGGGTCATTGATTTGCCTTTCAGCTGACGGACAGATTATTGCCGTGGCCGAAGGAACCGGAGCACCACAGGTTATTCCGGTGGATTACATTGTACCGGGCACCCTGGTGGATCTGGTCATCACCAAACAAAATTACTTCCGTTATCATACCCAATTGCTTTGTGTGCCACCAAGCGGGCCGTATTTGCTCAACATCGAAAAATCTTTTTTGAATAGCAATGGCAGTGATTTTATCTGTTTTGGAGACGAGACCTATCTTTCATTAAAAATGAAAAATGTGGGTACAGAAGCCGCCAACAACACCGTGGTGACAGTTTCCTGCGATGATCAATTTATTCAGCTTTCCGATAATAACGAAACCTACGGAACCATCGAAGCCGACCAGGAAATCATGATCGAAAACGGATACGCGTTTACAGTTGCCGGGAATATTCCCGATCAGCATCAGGTTATCTTTCATGTATCGGCCATGAGTGGCGAATCCACCTGGGAATCTGAAATTGAAATGACCGTAAATGCTCCGGACATCAAAGTAAACTTCTTTCACCTGACCCAGGTGACGGGCAATTCAAATGGAATTGTGGATGCAGGTGAAACCTACGAAATTCAGTTCGACATTCAAAATCAAGGACACAGCGCTACCAAATCGCTTGTCTCTTCGTTGTTTACCGAAAATAACTTTACCCGCATCTACACCGACGCCACATCAACAGAAACTTTGCCGGCAGATTCCACCATGGTGGTTACCTTCCTTTTTGAAACCGATGGCAATACGCCGATGGGAACAGAAATCATTTTGGTCAACCAAAACGAAACTGGTCTTTACAATGCAGTAGATTCGGTATTTGTAAAGGTTGGTGTAACTGTCGAAGATTGGGAAACAGGCGACTTAAACAAATTTGAATGGTTAAACGACCAGGCCCATCCATGGGTAGTGGATCATCAGGTAAAATATGAAGGGAATTTTGCACTTCGCTCTGCCGATATTACAGCCAGCCAAATGTCGATACTGACACTGGCTTATCAGGTATATTCACCTGATTCTGTATCCTTTTTAATCAAATCAGCCACCCTGGAAGGAAACGGATTGATTAATTTTATCATGGATGGACAGGAAATGGGCAGTTGGTCAGGTGAGTTCGACTGGACTCGTGTTTCCTATCCTGTTACCACCGGCAAGCATACCCTGATCTGGATGTATATCCAATTTGCCGAATCAGACGACCTTGAAGATTGCGCCTGGATTGATTTGATCACCCTTCCTCAGGTGCAAACCACCACAGGTTGGGCCGGTTTTGATCAGGACATCTGTGACGTTCCGGAAATACAACTTTCCGGCATGGCCACCAACTTTAACTCCGTGCTGTGGAGCACGCAGGGGTCAGGATCGTTCGACGATCCACAGGTTCTGAATGCTGTTTATTCTCCTTCAAACGATGATATCTCCAATGGACATTTCACTCTTACACTTACGGTGGAAGGTGCTGGAGGAACCACAGTAACCGACAACCAGTCTTATACCATCCTGAAATCACCCGAAGCAGCTGAAATCCTGTGGACACAGGATACCGTTTATACAGTACTCACCACTTCATCTGCATTGACGGGTGGAACAGCCGTTTATGCCACAGATTATAATTGGACCTTATCACCGGAGACTGCCGGCAACATTACTTCCAACGGCCAATCAGCCACCATCGGTTGGAACACCTTGTATTCGGGAGAAGCCACCATTGGTTATCAGGGATTGAATATGTGCGAAGCGGGAATTATCACCGAAAAAAAGGTGTTTGTAACCAATGCCACTTCCATCAGCGAACTCAACGACTTCAAAAAACTGATTATTTATCCCAATCCAACACAGGGAAGTTTTTATCTGAGCCTGGAATTAAAGGAGGCCTCATCCATTCAGCTAACCCTTCTGGATGGAGTGGGTCGAAATGTATGGCATCAATCCATAACGGAAACGGTCTCCCTACAGATGCAATGTCAGCCGGGAAAACTGCAACCGGGCCTCTATCAGCTGATTATCGTCACTGAGCAGCAGAGGCTTGTAAGAAAAATAGTGGTGAGATAAAGCGCTAACCCTGACAAACCCTGGCTGGTTTCAAAAACCAGCCAGGGTTTGTAACCCCCTTTTTATACCCTATATAAATTAGCTACAAGTAATTGTAAATTCCATTTGAGTGTCCGTGTAGTTGCTTAAAGTTTACTAAGTTTGCGGCCAAATTTTGTTGATTATGAGCGACCATATAACCATGAATCCCAATCCGGTATTACAATATCTGAATAAGTCGGCCAATGAACTTACCAAAGATGATTTGATCAGATACATCGTCGACAACGACATTGAAATGATCAACTTCAGGTATGTGGGATGGGATGGAAGGTTGAAAATTTTGAACTTTATCATTGGCAGCCTCGAACATCTTGACAACATACTGATGGCCGGGGAACGTGTGGATGGTTCAAGCTTGCTACCATTCGTGGAAGCTGGCTCCAGCGATCTGTATGTGATTCCACGCTATAAAACCGCGTTTCGTAATCCATTTTCACAGATTCCTGCCCTCGATATCATGTGCTCTTATTTCGACCGCAATGGCGAACCACTTGGCGGGGCTCCTGAGAACATCCTGAAAAAAGCCCACGACAGCTTTAAAAAGCAAACGGGCATGGAGTTTGAAACCATGGGTGAATTGGAGTATTATATCATTAGCGAAGATGACGGCCTCTTCAAGACCGAAGATCAAAAAGGCTACCACGAATCTTCACCATACTCAAAATGGGGCGATTTCAGGACCGAAGCCATGAAGCTGATTGCTGAATCGGGTGGACTGATAAAATACGGACACTCCGAAGTGGGTAATTTTACAAAAAACGGGATGGTGTACGAACAAAATGAAATTGAGTTCCTTCCTACCAATGTTGAAGATGCTGCCGATCAGCTGGTGAAAGCCAAATGGATTATACGCACTCTGGCCGAGCAGTATGGCGTGATGGTGACCTTTGCCCCCAAGATTACTGTTGGTAAGGCCGGTAGCGGCCTTCATATTCACACACGGGTGATGAAAGATGGCAAAAACATGATGATCAAAGAGGGTAAATTAAGCGATATCGCCAAAACGGCTATCGCGGGATACATGGAACTTGCCCCATCGTTAACGGCCTTTGGAAACCAAAACCCGACTTCCTATTTCCGGTTGGTTCCACACCAGGAAGCACCCACCAATATTTGCTGGGGCGACCGGAACCGTTCGGTGCTCGTGAGAGTTCCCTTGGGATGGGCATTGCCATCCAACATGATTCACAAGGTAAATCCACAGGAAAAGGGAAATATCATCGACATGAGCGGGAAACAAACTGTTGAATTGCGCAGCCCTGATGGTTCAGCGGATATTTACATGTTGTTGGCAGGTCTCACCGTTGCAGCCCGTCATGGCTTTGAGCTGAAAAATCCCCTGGAAGTAGCCAATAATACTTACGTGGACATCAATATTTTTGATGAAGAAAACAAAAAACGCCAGCAACAGCTGGCCCAGTTGCCCACTTCATGCGTGCAATCGGCTAAAAATTTACATGAACAAAGACAGTTTTATACTCAACATGATATTTTCCCCGACAGGGTTATTGACCACATCATCACTAAACTTACTAAATTTAACGACGAAGGACTGATCACCCGCATCCAGGATGATGAAGACGAGGTGATGGCCCTTGTTAACCAATACTTTAACTGTGGATAACATCATAAAAATTATTGAAACTCCCCGGGACGGATTTCAGGCGCTCGGTACTATAATTCCCACCTCAGAAAAAGTTCAGTATATCAATCAACTGCTCAGGTGTGGATTTCAAACCGTTGAAGTGGGTAGTTTTGTATCGCCCAGACTCATCCCGCAAATGGCGGATACCGCAGAGGTACTTAACCAACTTGACCTGCGCGGAGTGACCTCTGAAATTGCGGTGCTTACAGCCACCGAAAAAGGCGGGCAGCTGGCTTGCAGTTTTAAACAAGTTGATCAGGTGTTTTTCCCTTTTTCGACCTCGCCCACTTTTTTACGCAAAAACATTAACAGTACGCTTAAACAAGCCGATCAAACCATCGATGGAATTCAAAATAATTGCCTTAAGCACAGCAAAGAACTGGTGGTGTTTTTCTCCATGGGTTTTGGCAGCGTTTACGGAGATCCCTGGAGCATGGATATCTTGTACGAATGGGTGGACAGGATGATGGGAAAAGAATTGAATGTATTTCCCTTTTCGGATATTTTTGGAGAAACCGACCCACTTGTCATTGAAAAGGTGTTCAGGTTGCTCATAAAAGAATTTCCTGATGCGGAGTTTGGCTTGCACCTGCACTCACTGCCTAACAAACGCATCGAAAAGGTGGCCGCCGCCTACCGTGCCGGCATCCGCAGGTTTGATACCGTAATCGGAGGATTGGGAGGCTGTCCGCAAACCGGTAAGGAGTTGGTTGGAAATCTGCCATTGGAAGCACTTCTGGAGTTTTGCGATCTGCACAAAGTACACCACGAACTCAATCTGAATGAGATAAAAAAAGCCAGGGACTTGTCGCCTGTTTAGGTATTTCCAGGACATAAAAAAGGGCTGATTATTTGAAGTTTTCAAATAATCAGCCCTTTTGGTTATTAAATTATAACGCTCCCGAATCGTAAGCGTTTTCGCCATGCAGTGCATAGTCTAGACCCATGGCTTCTTCCTCTTCGGATACCTTTACTTTGGTGATTTTGTTGATGACCACCAGCATCAGGTAGGTAAACAGGAAAGCATAGGCAGCTCCAATCATAACAGCGATCACCTCTTTGAAGAAAAAGGCACTGTTTCCTTCGAGCAATCCACTTTGTCCGTTGATGGCTTCACTTGCAAAAACCCCCAACAGGATGGTACCTGTAACGCCACCCATACCGTGAACGCCCCATACATCCAGTGCATCGTCCCATCCGAATTTGTTTTTGTAGTGAACGGCAATATAACATACAATACCTGAGGCAATACCAATGACAATGGCAGCCCAAACAGGAATAAATCCTGCGGCAGGCGTTACGGTAGCCAATCCGGCCACAGCACCGGTTAATAAACCAATAAATTTCGGTTTTCCGGTTTTAACCCATTCAACAATTAACCAGGTAACAGCAGCAAACGAAGCGGCAATGTCGGTATTTAAAAATGCCAGTGTGGTAATCTTATCCACTGCCAATTCGCTACCGGCATTAAAACCGTACCAACCGAACCACAACAAACCGGTACCAATGGCTACCAAAGGAATGCTGTTTGGAGGTGATTGCCTATCCTGGCGTTTACCCACATAAATAACGGATGCCAGCGCTGCAAAACCTGCCGTTGCGTGTACCACAATACCACCTGCGAAGTCAAGAATGCCCCATTCGGCCATAATTCCACCGCCCCAAATCATGTGGACAAACGGATAGTAGACAAACAATTGCCACAACACCAAAAAGATTAAATAGCCTTTAAAACTCACCCTGTTCACAAATGCTCCGGTAATAAGGGCCGGGGTAATAATAGCAAACATCATCTGGTAGGCAATAAAAATATATTCCGGAAATTGCTGACCTTGCTGACCAAACGCTGCATCTATGGCAATCCCACGCAAGAAAACATGATCGAGATTTCCGATAATGCCCCCTTCGCCTCCGCTAAACGACAAAGAATAACCTACGCCAATCCACAAAACGGTGGTAATTCCCAATGATACAAATGTTTGCATCATAATGCCCAGAATATTTTTCCTTCCGGCCAAACCTCCGTAAAAGAAGGCAAGCCCGGGAGTCATCAGCATGACCAGGCTGGTGCTGATGAGCATAAATGTTGTTGTACCTGTATTAAACATGTTTTATAAATTAGATTAAAAAGAAATTCCAAACACTAAAAATACTTTCTCTGCCTGCGGGTTTGCGATCACCGCACAGGACAAAGGGATAGAATATGTATCGGTAACTTTTACCGATTTGGAAGCCTTTAGTCCCAAATTCACCACTCCGAGACCTGTTCCATAAAATCCGGTTTCACCGGGATATCCGGTTATTGAATCCGCAGCCTTTGGTTTGTTTAACGTCATCCCTGCAAAGGCATTCATTTCCATCTCTTTGATTTTAAATGCATAACCCAACTCAATATAAGTGGAGTACTGGATACCAGACCTTGTCTTAAAATCGGGGCTGTTTATATCGTCGTTGATTTTTTGGGCATCGGCACCATAAAAATTAATGGCCACCATCAGCGAAACAGGCACTTTTTCGGTTCCGTTAAAGCTTAACGCACCTTCGAGGATATGCCCTGTTTTGTCTTTGTTGTATTGAAAATACTTATAATCCGAGGTATCGGGAAAATAGTAATCGGTCAGGGTTAAGGTGAACATTTCGTCCACAAAACTGGCCGACAAATACAGGTCGAATTCCTGGTATGGATTGGGTCCTGCAAGGGTATAGGCACCCCAGGCTCCTAAGGTTACGGGGCCAACACCCAGTTCAGCAAAAGGCTGGATGCTGGGATAGCTTCCTCCGTACTGTGTTCCGCGCCACACATATTTGCTCATCAGGTCGGCGCCAAAATCGTAACTAAACAGGCTGCTTTTTTCTTGCGCAGAGGCTCCTAAAGCACAGATTACAAGGATAAAAGCAATCAATTGGTTCATCTTCTTCATGATAAATTCAATTTTAGTGAATTATTGGTTTTGAGGCGATTCTGAAAAGAGAACCACCACAACAAGAGTACGGAAGAAAGAAATGTGGGTCAATCGGTGATACCACCGAAAAAGATTGCGTTGATTGCTGGGAGGATCTGGGTAAATTACCTAGAGTGGGAAGTTAAACCCCGAAAGCCTTCCCCGAAAGCCTTCCCCGAAAGCCTTCATCGATTTTTCTGATATAAATCAATTTAGTAAATTATTTTAAACATATTAATATACAACACATTAAAACTATAAATCTAATCTGAAATATGGCGGTTTGTTTTAGGTGGTGAATTCTTTGACAATATTTGTACCTTAGTGTTTTAGTGGTAGTAGCACTGTAAGTCACTACACCGAAAGCTTCAAAAGTCATGCTCTAAGATTCACGAAAATTTATTTATCCGCCATTTTACATTTTATTAATCACAATCGTTATATCTTGTAATTCACTATGTTAACAGCCAATATACTAAAACCTAATACCAACAAAAAATCGCTGAAAGCCTTCGGGGAAAGTTGGAAGTGGCACCGAATTTTGAACAGTCTTTTTTTTTTCAATCCATTGAGCTGCGGCTTTAGCCCGGCTCAACCGTTTCATCCTTGTTTCATGCAAATTTAATATGGATATCATCCTGTTGTTTCAAATAAATGGTACATTTGCTTCTTAACAAACCTGCAAATTGACTACTAAAACAAACATATTTCCTGTTTTTTCGCTGCCTGCAAAAACTGCAACACTGTTAAATGTTTGCATATCAACCATTTACACCCCCCCCCCATAACAATTCTTTAACATTACCTCCGTGTCTTGTTTTCATCTTGTTTTACCTGGCCAATGTACAAACAGACCCTCTCCATAGAAATCCGTTTCAAGAGGAGGCTGATAAAGTTTTTGCAAACCTCAAAGCAAATAAGCACATTTTTTTGCTGGGTAAAAACACCTTCATTTTAGATAGCCATACCGGAAGTTTGCATGCCTCAGTACCGGTAATGGCCATAACGCAACCAACCTGAACAATGCATAAAAACAAAAAAGGCCCACAAACAAAAAGCCTGTTACAAACAAAAAAAATAAAACATGAAAAAATATATTGTAATCATCATTTTTGCCGTTATGGCAATAGGAGTAACTTCTTGCAAGAAGGACAACACTAATAAACCCGTTAACCAGGAGGATGAATTGATGGCACGAAGTAAAAAAGTAATTTCGCTTATCAAAGATTTTGATTGGAAAATAAACAGCAATTTAAAATCCGGCGAAGTAATGGGAATCGATTCCGCTGTATGGTATTTAGAAGCCCTTCAAAACTTCGAATATGCCAACCCCGGTGAGGCAACCAAAGAGTTCAAGACAGTAAAATCAAACTACATACTTGACCTGGATGCCAACGGCACAGCATTGTTCAGCGATGTACAAGCTGTTTATGCACAGATGGAAGAAACACTGACTTTACAACTTAGCCAGATACCCGGTGATGAAAAAGTAGTTCATTTCTCGGACGTAGCCCTTGACAGTATTGAAGGCAGCACCGCTTACCTGTCCACCACCCTTGGTTTTGGCTACACCTGGTTACTGAATATGTACTGGCCCTTTAATACAAGTGACAACTGGTATTGGGGCACTTTGGGTCAAGAATATGGGAATACGCTACTTGGTAAATGCGATGGCACCCAATACGGAGTTTCTGATGGTTCGGATGAACTGCAATGGAGGCTTAATAATCCTGTTGTGGCTCCTGATGTTCCATTTATTTGGACAGATCTTGAAACAAGAGAAGCTGTAGGTTTCGATTTTCAAAATGCAACTGGCGATTACAGACTCTATGTTGGATGGGACTATCCACAAGAAAATTGCCTAACCCATGATATGCTGACCTATTATCTATTACAGTCACATTATATTATCAATGACTACGCAGAAGGACTAAGACCTGTTGGTAAAACATTTGCAAGTGTTAAGATAGATGATTGGTTGGCAGAACTTCCAAATAGTCAAGGAGAACACATTCATTATTACTTTGTTACCTATGGAATTATGGTACAAGTTGGTTTGCCAGATTAACTAAATTCTCCGGATAGTTGTTTAAGGCAGCTATCCGGTTTTTCACTTTGCAAATAAGTTATATATGAAACATTTTATTATTCCTATTGCTTTGTTTTTCATGTTTCTTGGTACAAATCTATGTAGCCAAAACACCACTTTTGAATACCTGTTAGCTTCTCCGTTGGATGAGTATTTTACAGACATTGTTGTTCTGGAAGATGGCACGATTTATTTTACCGCTCGGTTATCCAGTGTTCAAAACCCAAACAGAATCAGTGCGTTGATAGCTAAAATGGATCGTTCGGGTAATCTGATCGACAGCCTTGTTTTTACACTTCCAGACAAAAATGTGTACATTAATCATCTGTTTCAGGGAGAGTATGGTGAATTTAACATTGTTGCAAGTCTTTATGATACTACCGATCTTTTTAAAAAGGCTGGAATTGCCTTGTACAACATGACTGAGCAACTTAGCTTATACAATGAAAGGATATTTTATTTTCCTCCTGATTATTATTTATCAGCCATTTTTGCAAATAGGGAGGAAGACGGCAATATCCTTGTAGGTGGAGCTGTAAGGATTAACACAAGTACTCACCATCCTTTTATTTACGAATTCAATAGCGATTTCGACAGCTTAAAAGCCAAAGTTTTTACTGAAAATGGCAATTATGGAATTTTTTCTAAATTCGAGAAATTATCTAATAATAATTATTGGGTTATTAAAATGCTTCAACAACGTTATGAGATACTTGACACTAGTTTTAATATAATTTCTAATCAAAGAATACCTAACCAATTAAATGGAAATTTTGGTGTAAAATGGGATACTGATACTTCATTCTATCTCTTAGGAGCTGATGGTTCTGGAGGCAATCTTGCCTACATCCATCAATTCCACCCCACAGATACCACTGGTCACTTATATAAGAACTGGCGAGAAACAGATACAGTGGATTTCCCGGCTTTATGGAATGGGCTTGATTTTCAAAACAAAGACTCTATCTTCATTGGCGGTACCCGAAACATGTGGATCGGTTATTACAACCCCTGGCCATCGTGGTTTGTGGTGTTGCAAACCGATAGCCTGCTCAACATCCGGTGGGAGCGGTTTTATGGCGGCGATGCCTATTATAAGATGGGTAAAGTGGTGGCCACACACGATGGAGGATGTCTGGTGGCCGGTACCAGATACGATTACCTGAATACCACCGAACAGGAAACCGACATTATCATCCTTAAACTCAACAGCGAAGGTCTGATACTTGGAAACCCGGAAAACCCCGGAATCAAAATGCATGAAGCCATTGTGTATCCCAATCCGGGGAATGAAGAAATTAAAGTAAGGATTGCCGTCCAACATAAACATTCGCTATTTGAGTTATTCGATCTGAAAGGCCGTTTAGTATTAAAAGAAAACTTTACCGGGACAGAAGGAACCGTTAACACTACTTTTTTGCCATCCGGCACTTACCTTTATAAAATTACCAGCAATGATGGGTTGTTCGAAAGCGGGAAATGGGTGAAACAGTAAGGGGAAGTGCCTTAAGTTTAAAGTGAGCTAAAGTTACCTGCCTGGTCGGTAGGCAGGGAAGTGACACTAAATTTTGAATAGTCATTTTTTTTCACAATCCATTGAGCTGCGGCTTTAGCCCGGCTCAACAAACTTTCCATCCATTGAGCTGCGGCTTTAGCCCGGCTCAACCTAGTCTCTTCCTCATTTCATGCTTACAGCAGATTGGAAAAAACCCGGCGGGTCGAATATTCTACAACTTAATCAACCCGTTTTTGATGGCAAATTTTACGATATCGACTGATGTTTTAAGTTTTAGCTTGTTGATAATGTTATTCTTGTGCGAGTCTACGGTGCGAATGCTGATGTGTAATTGATCGGCAATTTCTTTGTTGATGTACCCTTCGGCCACCAGTTGTACCACCTCCAACTCACGCGGAGTAAGCAAATCCATCTTCGATGCGGCCACTTTTTGGTTTACATTGGTCTTCATCAGGCTGTTGACCAGCATTCCGGCAATGTGGGGATCGAAATACATGTGACCCAGATGAATGTCGCTAATCGCTTTTAACAGCACCTCCTTATCGGTATCCTTGGGCAGATAACCCCGTGCACCGGCCTGAATGGCATTTTGAACAAATTCCTCGCTGTTGTGCATCGAAAGCATCAGCACCCTGACATCAGGAAACTTTTCACCGATCAGTCGGGTGGCTTCAATACCGCTCATTTCGCCCATGCCCACATCTACGAGGGCCACATCCACCTGAACAGTTTCCAGACGTTCGAGAAGTTCCGTTCCCGACGAAACCGCTGCCACCACTTCCACCTGACCGGCATCCGACAACAAGGAAACAACGCCATCGCGAAACAACTGATGATCGTCGGCCAGAATGACCCTTATTTTTTTCTGAGTAACCATCTTATCGAACCTTTTTAGTTTGGAATTTCAACAATAATTTCGGTGCCCTGTTTCACTTTTGAATTCAATTGAAAACGCCCGCCCAGCAAATTGGCACGTTCCTTCATATTGGTGATTCCATTGCCCGAAAAATAACTCTTTTTTTCGATTTGAAAACCCTTTCCGTTATCCTGAATTTTTAACATCAGTCCATCCGAGGATTTGTTTAACCGGATGACTACCTTACCGGCATCGGCATGTTTAATTACGTTGTTGAGTGCCTCCTGCACGATGCGATAAAGATAAATCTGAATCCTGTTGATGATGAATTCTTTTTCCTGAAAATTGCTCTGAAAATCAACCACCATCTGGCCATTGGCCGTGATTTCCCTGGCCAATTTGCCAAGTGCCGCCACCAGACCAAATTCATGCAATACCGAAGGCATGAGGTTATTAGAAATATTCCTGATCTCGCTCACGGTAACGCGGATCAAATCGCGGGTTTCTGCTATCAGGCGGTTGTTTTTTTCAGTATTGTCTTCGGTGAGTTGATTGAGTTTCATACGAATGGCAAGCACCAACTGTCCTAAACCATCGTGCAGTTCACGCGAAAGATGCTGTCGTTCAGCCTCCTGCGCATCAATCATGGAAGTGGTACGCATGATTTTTTCGTGCTCAAGGCGTTCCGATTGTTCCTGCAGGGTTTGCGACATCAGGTTAAAAGCCTCCACCAGGTCACCAATTTCATCCTGCTGTTTCAGCTGAATTTTATCCCCGTATTTCCCCTTCGAAATCACATCGGTAGCCGCTTTCAACTTTTTAATGGGCAGCATAATCCAGGTGGCATTAAAAATAACGATGCCCAGCAACAGCATGGCAATGATAATCGACAGGTAGATGATGCTGTTCCGAAGGACAAAAATCGGAACCATGGCTTCGTTGGCATCAATCTCGGCCAAGATTGCCCAGTTTAATCCCGACAGGTTGATCCTTCCATACGAGCCGAGCACCTGCATGCCCCGGTAATCCTTGTACATTCCGCTACCCGCAGAATCTTCCAGCGCAAGCATGACTCCGGTGGTTTTTACCTGAATCTGCATCACCGCATCCTGGGCAAACCGGGAGGTACTCCGCATCAGAAAATCTGATCCCACAATATAGGATTCTCCTGTTTTTCCCAATCCATTCAAGGGATTGTCTTCGAACATGATGCGGCTAAAATTATTGATGGGAACTGTTAACATCACCAGGCCAATCTTCTCCTCTGCCCGATACACCCCTTTAATCAACAATACCTGAATGGCGGAATCAGCGTTGGACGCTGAATATTCCTGAATAAAATACTGAGTACTGGATGTTATCCTGTCAAATTGCTTCTGTAACCAAACCTGCGGGTAACCTGTCGGATGAGCCGAATCGATCAGGATACTAAAAGATTCTTTATCAGGAAGATAGAAAAGGATTGACGAGTAGCAATCAGCGGCACGCAGATAGGTGGTTAAGAAATCTGTAAACAGGAAAGTCTCAGGGCTTTTTGCCAGTTCACTTTCAGGTGGATCGTACAGGCTGTTTAACTGATTAACAGAACCTTTATTTTCCGAAATATTGATCAGGTCATGAATGCGTTGATCCATAAAGGCAGTCACCCGGGCCGTCTTCTCAACCCGCACAAAGGTGAGTTGTTCAAAAGTGCGTCCAATCAATGCTTCCCTGGCTTTTGCATAAAAGATGGTGTCGATGGCCAAAAGAGGCAACAAGCTCAATACAAAAAAATTAATAATGAGTTTTTTGGTTACAGTGATCCTCATGACGGTCGCATTGGCTTTTCAGGCAAAGCTAATGAAAACATAAACAGGAATGAAAATGAAGATTGCCCATGTAACCAAAGATGAAAAAATGGAAAACCTGGTTAGGGATTATGAAGTATTGATGTAAGACACCGCCCGGGAATTCGGTTTGTTCGAAACCCTGAAAGGAGCCCATAATTGGGTGATGAAAGAATAAGGGTCAATATTTCTGCCGCTGGCTTCAGCCAGGGAGAATAAATGCCGGGCTAACAAAGGGATTTACCATGGGAAGAATACTTTTTTCCGGACTGATGTAAAAAATATTTACTCCTTCTTCCCTTCAATCACCACCACAATTTCGCCCTTGGCAGGAACTTCGGTAAAGTGTTTTAACAATTCTTCGGCGGTTCCGCGCCGGGTTTCTTCGAATAACTTGGTCAGCTCGCGTGAAACGCTTACCTGGCGGTCGGCACCGAAAAACTCAACCAATTGTGCCAGCGTTTTTTCCAGTCTGTGAGGCGATTCGTACAAAACAAGGGTCACGGTCATCTCGGCCAATAATTTTAACCTGGTCTGGCGACCCTTTTTATGGGGTAAAAACCCTTCAAAATAAAATTTGTCGCAAGGCAGTCCCGAATTGACCAAGGCCGGAACAAAAGCCGTTGCCCCCGGGAGGGTTTCCACCTCAACACCCTGCTCCACACAAGCCCGAACCAATAAAAATCCCGGATCGGAAATACCCGGTGTGCCGGCATCGGTAATCAACGCCATCGATTCGCCTTGGCTTATCCTGGCTACCAATCCCGCAACCACCTTATGCTCGTTAAACTGATGATAAGGCTGCATGCGGGTTTCGATGTTGTAATGCTTCAGCAGCCTACCGCTGGTACGCGTGTCTTCGGTTAAAATCACCTGAACCGATTTCAAAATGTTGACAGCACGAAAAGTCATGTCGTCCAAATTACCAATGGGGGTAGGTACCAAATATAGTTTAGCTGTGTCCATGTTGTAGTTTAAACAGGTTAGTCAGCCCCCAAATCATTCCACCCTAAGCTGTAACCGGATTTCATCAGACAATAATTAAAATTTCCTGTCAACAATTTCTTTGAGCTTTTGGAAAGCATGATGGTCTTCGGGCCACTGGCCTTCAATTCTAAGTTCAAGCAAATAAGTGTCAGTTCCCTGTCTGGTCTTCATCACGTTCAGCTCATCGATCACCCGGTTATACCGTGATAGATCACCTTTGAACAGTGCATTGACGAAGAGGAATTTTTCGTTGATGCCAATGGCGGACCGTATATTTTGAAGCCGTTCATTTTGCATTTTTCCGGCCACACTGGTGTCTTCACCCGTTTGGGTTAGTTTTCCGGCCAGGGAATTGTCCGATGATGATGAAAACAAATCGAGGGTTGTTTTCACCGGTTCGGGTTTTGTATGAACAACTTTTTGTTTTGGTTCCACTTCTTGTTCAGGCTGAACCTCATCCGGTAGCTTTTCAATTAAAGGGATTGATGTCTTTTCCTCTGTCACCAACTCCACGGGTGTGGCTGTTACAGATGTTGTGGGGGAAGGTGGTTGAAATTCTACTTTTTCCTCCGTTACAAGAATATCTTCTGACTGAATGTTTTTTACAATAGCGGGATCATCTATCACCCTATCTGATGGAGAAACGACTGGCTGTTCATACCCATGTTCGGGTTTTGGGGATAGCGTAGGCTCATCCCGTTTTTCAATAGAAATAGGTTCGTCTTGTTTCTCATTATCAGGCTTCTGAGGAGGTTTTAATTCGAATTGGACCACCAAATCGTATAAATCGGTGGCTTTCTTTCTTAGCAATTCAACATCCAGAGGGTGTATAACATATCCTGCTGGTTTTAACCTGTTTACATGCGCTTTAAACAGGTCGGCTTCTAAGCTTAAGCGGAGGAGCAATTTTTCTTTATCCATTGGTGAAAAGTTCCTTACATTTGTTTCCACCAAAAGTAGAAAGAATATCTAAAACAGACCAATGTTTCTTGAAAAAGACCATAAGAATAGTGAAAGGGCCGGCTGGATTGAAGTTATCTGTGGTTCCATGTTTTCGGGAAAAACGGAAGAACTGATTCGCAGGTTGAACCGTGCCCGTATTGCCAAACAAAAAGTGGAGATCTTTAAACCCGCCATCGATACGCGATACGATGAAGAGAAGGTAGTGTCGCATGATGCCAAATCCGTTTCATCCACTCCCGTGGAGAGTGCCTCACAAATATTGTTTTATGCCGCAGAATTTGAGGTGGTAGGCATCGATGAAGCACAGTTTTTCGATAATGAATTGATCAGTGTTTGCAACCAGTTGGCCGATCAGGGAAAGCGCGTGGTTGTTGCCGGGCTTGACATGGACTTTCTTGGCAAGCCCTTTGGGCCTATCCCCAGTTTACTGGCCACGGCCGAATATGTAACCAAAGTACACGCCATTTGCATGCGTTGTGGAAGCCTGGCCAGCTATTCGCACCGAACCACACAAGAGGAAAAGCTGGTGTTACTTGGAGAAATGGATTCCTACGAACCCCTTTGCCGGCGGTGTTTTTTTGAGGCACGTAAAATACATGCGGGAAAATAAGCTTCGATACTTTCCTCCCATTACTTTTTAGCTATTGAATTGCTCCAATAATTTTGTACCTTTGGGATAACTTTATAACATCCCTTCTCATGAATACTATACCAGATCCCAAAACAACAGCTTATGCACCTGCCGAGCGTGCTACACTTCATGAGCTAAAAAATCAAAACCAATTGATGAAGCATGATAACATCCTTACCCAGGTAGCTGATTCTGTCTCTTCATTGGTTGTTATTCTAAACAAGGAAAGGCAGATTGTATACGGCAATAAAACATTTCTCGGTATGCTGGGCACCACAGCAAGTGAAAACCTCATCGGCAAACGACCTGGTGAAGCCATCAACTGCATGCATGCCAGCCAATCGGAAGGTGGTTGCGGAACTACCCAATTTTGCAGCGTATGCGGTGCGGTAAATGCCATTCTGGAAGCACAACAAGGAACACAATCTGCAAAAGAATGCCGCATCATCACCAACGAAAATGACGCATTGGATTTAAAAGTTACGGCAACGCCCTATTACCTAAACGAAGAACAATACATTTTCTTTGCCATTGCCGATATCAGCAACGAGAAAAGAAGACAAACCCTTGAACGTGTTTTCTTTCATGACATTCTGAATAGTGCCGGCGGCATCTCCGGGTTATCATCCATCATGCCGATGATTAGCGACATGGATGAAATGACGGAAACAGCCGAAATAATCAATCGGGCGGCGAACTTTCTGGTGGATGAAATAAAATCGCAACGGATGCTCACCGTTGCAGAAAGTGGTGATCTGGTGCTTTCCTTTACCCAAATCGAATCACTCACCATCCTAAAGGAGCTGGGTGAACTCTATTCTCAGCACGAAGTCATTCGCGATAAAATCCTTTCTGTCGATAAAAATTCTGTTTCCGGCCAAGCCATCACCGATTCTGTTTTGTTGAGAAGGGTTCTCGGGAACATGGTAAAAAATGCCCTGGAAGCATCATTGGCCGGAGGTAAGGTGACACTTTTCTGCTCGCTAATGGAAGAGACTCTCAGGTTTACCGTTCACAGCGATGTTTATATGCCACAGGAAATCCAACTACAGCTTTTTAAACGATCGTTTTCAACCAAAGGTATTGGCCGTGGAATTGGCACTTATAGCATGAAACTTTTTGGTGAAAAATACTTAAAAGGTAAAGTGGGGTTCGAAAGCACGGAAGAGAACGGAACTACTTTTTTTATTGAAATCCCCCAGGAGCATCCGGAGTATAAGGAGAATAAGTAGTATTCGGCACAACTAATGTGATTTCTTAAAATCAATTTGATGTGAAAGCCCTACCGAATACGCATACTTATTGGTTAATTGCTTTCCATTCATATTCTTATAAATTGGGTATTCGAAAATAAAGGATGCATTCCAAGCCCTAAGAAAATGAACCCTTAACTGCGGCACAACAAACATTACATGACCACCGGTCGACTGCACCAATTCATGGTTCTTATCAGAAGCCCGATCCCTTATCTGGCTACGGACCTGGAGGACCCCAATTAGGTTTTTCCAGAGTTTGTACGATCCAAATATTGAGGCATTGTATAAGTTTCCATATTTATAATTGGTTCGATTGGTTTGTATACGTTGTGATATTTCACACGAACCATCCACAAATACCAGAATTTTTCCTTCAAAATAGCGTTTTGATAATAAAATCCCAAAATTGTACTTATAACCACCAGATGAGGGTTGAATATCGATTGGGAGTACCACTGGCCCATTCATTTGATCGAATTCACCAATGGGCAACGTAACCCTAAAAGTCGTAAAAACATCAAAATTCTGTTTGGGATTTTTATACAGGTCATACTGTATTTCTAAAACACCATCCCCCAAACCTTTTGCTTCCCTGTTAAATCCGAAATTAAACGTTTGAGACTTGGAAAAGAAATATCCGATTTCGGCACTTAGTTTAATCTTCGAGGTTATGCCATAAGCCAACCTGAAAGAATTGAAATCAAAGTAGGAGTAGTCAATATATTTATAATCAGAGCGTTCGCTTCCATAAAAATAAGTGTCGGAATAACTGTGTTTGTATAAAGCCGAGATCTCGAGAATATTTTTGCCGCCGCCACTTGCCGAGCCATCAGCAGTAATTGGGTTCCCGGCTGCGCAGCATTGCCCAAAAGATGATGCATTGACCAGTAGCAACAAGGCTGCCGTAAATACCGGTACCTCTTTTTTCATTTCTAATCAGGTTTAGGTGAGGTTGTTTTGCAGAAGAACGTCCCATTTCTGCTAAAATGCAATAAGCCTACGGAATAAAAATGTTAATGACAATGACTTGCTCATCACTCCCCTTGTCATTCGAAATGGTACATTTGATCAATTTTTCTCCAAGACAGCATTCTGAACCTGTAAACCGTACCTGTGAACCGGTTTCGTTTAGCGGGAAAATATCACCCAAATCAACTTCCCATTGGTATTTGATATTTCCTCCGGTAGCCTCACATGTAATAATACAGGGATCTTCACCTCCAACCTTTATCTCCGTTTTATCGGCAATGAGGTTAGTAATTTTAGGGGTTGTTGTCCCATCAACAGGGCCTGTGTTTTCAGATTTCTTACACCCCGTGATAACAAAGGCACACAGGAAAACGAGGAATAGTAGTTTTAATTTCATCGATTTATCCCCTTATAATTTAATTAGTTTGGATTTTGAAATAACTGTTTCACCGTTTAAAACAACTAGAAAATATTGTCCGCTGTTCAAAGAACTCAAGTCAATTTGGTTTTTATTTCCAGGTGTTAAATTCTGAGTGTAAACCCGTTGCCCTGCAATTGAATAAACCGAGGCCCCGATTTGGGCCTGTTTCTGAAAGTTGCTGATGTTGATGTAAAAAAGCCCATTCCCGATGGTTGGGAATATTGAAATGTCGGCTTCATCCCTAAGACGCACCTCGGTTAACGGAGTGACCCAAATGTCCATCAAACTAAGATAGCCTTCCTGAACATTGGTATAATCCATCACCCGCTCATATTCGCAACAAGTACCAATAAGCAGGTTATAGGCACTGTCAGGGGCAGGATACCACTCTGTATCATGACCCACATTGGCAATGGTATGCATTATTTGAAAAGCATCGGTCTTGCTGCCGTCATAAATAACCTCGGTAATTGCATCTGAATTGACCCAATTAACGAATTCAACCCCAACAATAGTATTAACAGCGTCCTCGATGCGCAGCTTACAGGTATAACAATTACCGGAAGTTGGAAAGATGATATCCATTGATTCTCTTGTCTGTCCAACTAATGCCATGGCAGAAAACAGGAAGATAAATAGTGAGATAAAACCGGATTTTGTTTTCATATATATCATATTAAATAAATGTACACGGCTGTAAAAGTAGCCTATTGTACAACTGGCTGCCAACCAAATCATCATGAAAAAAACGGAAAAATAGTGATTGAAATCGTATAATTTACGACATATATCGACATCTGGAAAACCTGGTTAACTGAAAAACACCAATTCAGGTGAAAGAGCCATTCTACATCCAACTTGACTTTATATGTATCGAAAGAGATCATGGACTGGATTAATCGGTATCACCCCAGTTCACAAATACGGTCAAGTTTTTTTAAGTCAACAATAAGAATACTTCGTTGGTTCAGCTTAATCACGCCGTCTTCGTCTAGTTCCTTCAATGTTCGGATAACGCTATCCTTTGACATTCCGGTCATTTCCGCAAGGTCTTGTCTCGAAATTCTAATTTCAAAGTTCCTATCATTGAATATCGTTTTATGCAGATAAAGCAAACCGTCTGCAATGCGCCCATGCATATTTTTATGGGTCAGGCTGATAAATCTGGCATAATTAAAAATGCCTTCTCTGCTGAGCTGTCTTATAAACGCATCAGCAAAATCAGCATTTGTTCTCACAATATTTTTAAAGACATCCAAATCGATAAAACACACCGAAGAATCTTCGATGGCTACTACCGTGAAATGGTGAATGCTGTCAACATAGATGCCGGGACTGCCCAAAAACTGGGTTGGTTTGATAAACTGCAGGATCAGGTTTCTGTTGTTTGCCCCTTCAATATATACTTTCGCTATTCCAGAGGTAAAACTGATGACATGAGAAACCGGAGTTCCCTGTTTAACAATAATTTCACCCGTTTTAAAAACAACCCTTTTTTTACAAAGTGAAATCCTATCCAACTCCTCCTTGTTGAGGAAGTCGAACAAATGCGATTTCATCGAACAGGAAGAACAATTAAGGTCCAACTTACCATTCATAATCGATCTGAATTTCCACAAAAATACGATTATATAGATTCCTTTAGAATTCGGCAATAGGAACAAGTATAAGATTTCAATTTTAAAATATTTTTAAGGAAAATAAATTAATTGCGAAGAAACTAAAAAGCCTATGGAATAAAAATAAAAGGTATGGGTGACCATACTTTTTCGTCATCTATTATAATTCCAAAACAAAAGACAATCATTGTTTTAAAGTTTCAAGCAGGGTTGTAATAGATATCGGAGTGAACCAGAGACCCTCTTATTTCTTCCTGCCAAAAAAAAATCCGGCTTATAACCGGATTCCTTATTTTGGTGCTCCCCCTGCCTCCGATTGCCATCGGAGTGAACCTGAGATCCTCTTATTTCATTCAGCCAAAAAAAATCCGGCTTATAACCGGATTCCTTATTTTGGTGCTCCCCCTTCAGGACTTGAACCTGAGACCCTCTGATTAACAGTCAGATGCTCTAACCAACTGAGCTAAGGAGGAGTATTTCCCCGTAAGGAGGCGCAAAGATAAATAATAATTTAAAAATGCAATGGCTTTTTATTTTATTTCACCGAAATATTTCGAAATGACGCCATTCACAGACCATGACCTCTTCCGTAAAACAAGGGCTTAGCTACCCATTCACCTGTCTCAACGGTTTTTCAACAGATTGTGAAAAACTAATTTATCCAGCTTTGCTGTGTTCGTTGATATTCCATTAATTTTACTAGCTAAAACTTTTGCAGAAAATAGTTGAGTACTATGCACATGAATAAATTCGGAATAAGTATTGCTGTTCTCCTTGTCATCGCCTGCTTTTACGCATCTTTAGCTGAAGTGATGGAGAAAAAGAGTGCCGCTATTTCCATTACTCATTCATATGTTACAAAACTTAATAACCAAATAACAGACCTTCATCAAGCGGATAACTATTCTTTTAACTTCGATAATCACTTAAATGTCAATCCTCTCATTCAGGTTGACACCATTCTTCGTGACACCATTTGTTTAGGCGACAGCCTTGTGTTAACAGCAGCCGATAACATGCAGAGCTATCTCTGGTCAAATGATTCAACTACCCAAAGTATTCAGGTTTTCCCAATCGAAAACACATTTTACTGGGTTGAAATAACTGACCAAAACGATTCCACTTTCCGTGATACTACCTATGTCGTGGTGAATCCGATTCCGCTGATACTGGGTTCCTCGAATGATACATTGTCTATTGATGCCGGTACCGACACCATTGTTTGGGTGGATGTTGAAGCGGACGCAACCATTCTTTGGAATACAGGGAGCACCGAACCACAGATTGAGGTAAGTCCAACTACCAACACCACTTACTCTGTCGAAATAACCAATGCGTCGGGTTGCAGTACCAGAAAATCTTTTTTAGTGGAGGTAAACTATTTTGTCAATATAGCGTTTACCTACGACACGGTATGTGAAAAAGGGATCACCACCTTGATCAACACCACGCTTACCAATGATAGCATTACGTATATTTTGTGGGACCTTAATTCAGACGGGCAGTTTAACGATGCCGAGGGAGACACCGTGAAGCACGTCTTCGATACCAGCGGCAATCACCTGGTTGGAATGCGGGTTTATTTCATGGCCAGCCCTATGAATGCTACATACAATGCAGTTCCTGTTGGATCATTGCCCCGGGTTGATTTTGAATATGAAAACACCTGTCAAAACACAACTACCTTTTTTACCAGCCTCACGGTAGTAACCACCGGAATTGAAAACCAATGGTTTTGGCAATTTGGTGATGGGAAAACGGATGTATTCCAAAACACGAGCAACTTTTATGTAAATCAGGGTTCTTATGATGTACAATTGAAGGTGTGGACCAACATCGGATGTTTCGACTCGATCGTAAAGCCGGTAACCATTTACGGTTTGCCCGAATTTGCCTTCCGCATTGGAGATAGCCTCATCGGCAACGATGACACCACCTATTTTGCAAAAGGCTCAACATTGATTGTGTCGGTTGATGTGACTGCCAATTATGATAGTGTGGTTTGGTACGATGGATCAACAGAATTAGCGATTTCGATTACCACTGCCGGTATCTACGATGCCACCGTTTACAACAAGGGATGCAGCAATACCCTCAGGTTTGTAGCTTTAAACAAAGGCAGTGCGGGAGGAGGAACCGAAATCATGAACCTGTTCACCCCTAACGGTGATGGCTTTAACGATGTTTGGCTGGTGAATAACCCGAGCGTTACTTTCCCTATAAAAGTAACCATTTATAGCCGGGGCGGACAAAGTGTTTATGCCTCCGAAAGCTATCAAAACGACTGGGATGGGCAGTCGAAAGGGAATCCCCTGCCTCAGTCCACCTATTATTATGTAATTCAAGATGCGCAGGGTAATGCGTTTAAAGGTCCCATAACCATTATCAGATAATATGAAAATCATCAAACTACATAGTATTCTGATATGCATCTTCGCGGGACTGACTCTTTCGGCACAGCAATTCCCGCACCGGACACAATACCTGATTAATCCTTATTCCCTCACGCCTGCCTTGGCGGGATTTACGGGGTATAACGAGCTGTTCATGGCCTATCGTAACGACTGGACGCGAATCACCGGAAGCCCCAGAACCTTTAGCGCCAATGGTTTTGGTAATATCTACCAACAAAAAATGTGGCTGGGCGGCGAGGCTGTTACCGATAAAACTGATCTGTTGTCCACCTTTAAACTCAATGCCAGTTATACCTACAAACTGATGGTTGAGGACGATCAATATTTGTATTTTGGATTTTGGGGAACCTATTACCAAACAACTGTTAACGTGGGCAAAGGGATTGGAATCGACCCCAACGACCCCATTCTGACCGATCCTGCTAAAATGAACAGTTCCGCCGTGAACGCGGGTTTTGGGATTCACTATAACCGCGATCGTTTCAACCTGGGTTTTTCCATTCCTTCGTTATTTCAGTCAAAAGACGATTATCAGGGTACAGCCTACAAGTTTAAAGTTCAACGCGAAGTCATGGTATACTCATCGTACCTCTTTGATATGGGCGAACTATGGCAGATGCAGGCTTATGGTGTGTTTCGCAAAACCACCAACGAACCTTCCATTCTGGAACTGTCGACACTTTTTATTTACCAGCAGCAATTCTGGGGAGGGTTAATGTACCGGAACAGTGGTGCCCTGGCCATCAACATCGGCGCCCACATTACCAGGGGATTTGTGTTCAACTATTCATACGAAATCGGGATGAGTGGCATCAACCAGGGATCGGGAGGCTCACATGAATTTGGCATTGGTTACCGTTTTAACATGAACGACACCAAATACTTCGAAAAGAAGGATTCAAATACCTCCAAATCGTCGAAAAGGAAAAAATCGTCAAAATCAAGGAGCAGAAAATATCGCCAGGTAGCCTATCCTCAGCTGGAAGATTATAACTACAAGAGGTAACTAAGATGAAAAGATATATCAATATCGTCGTTGTAACAATGCTTTTGGTTTGGATGCCCTTCTTTGGGATTCTGGCCCAACAGTCGAGTCCTGTCGGGGTAAGTTTAATCATTGTAAATTTTGATCAGGCACCTGATCCAGCATTGGTCTCCGTTTCGCTGGCTCCCTTAAAATACAACAAAGATTTCGCGCTCAGCATGGAAATTGATGATGGTGGCCTTACCATTTTTACTCATGGTTTTCCTGTATTTGAGGGTGGCCTGGTCAACGGAACCACCTACCCGGGCCTTACTTATTCCGATGGATGTAATAACCTGCATCATTTCAAGATGAGCTCGGTACTTTTTTCTTTTAACGGGGATGGCGAAAACGGCCCTGATGTTCATGTTAACAATGCATATGAAATGGTTTCATGGGACCAATTGAACACGTTGGCTCAAAACGACTGGGGGATTATCAATCATGGACTAAACAGCAATGCAAATACAGATCCTGTTTTCATGGATTATTCCATTTCACGTAACCAAAGCTACATCCGCAGGCAATTATATGAAACTACCCCCGGTGGGGTGATTACTCATTTACACGTAAATCCAAACGGCTCGGAACCCTGGACAACGGCGGCAAGTAATTTGGGATATTTAAGTACTTACAACCAAAATCAGCCTTCCCCTTTGGGTGATCATGGCGGAAACGTGAATGACCCTGCAGTTGACTGGACTGCTTTTCAAAATATTTATCGCTTGGATGCCGGGCCAACCAACATGCAGCAATTTGTTTCGGGTCTGGCGGATTCAAGTATCAATGGAGCCAATTATTGGGGTGCCGTTTTTACACATTCGCTCCTTACCCAATATCCTTTCAACACTTTTCTTTCTGATTTTAACTTCATCAATAACACGTATGGATCAGGAGGACTTGATAATATCCTGATGACTTCGGATGAAGAAATACGAGATTACCTATTGGTTCGTGATGCGGTTACCCTAAACTATATAGTAAATGGTTCTGTGGCCTACATCACCTTTACAGGTGATGTGCCGGACAATCTTAAGTTTTATTCCATGTCGATCAACATCAGCAGCAACACCAATATTACAGGCTATACTGTTTTTGGCACCACCGACACTACCTATAACGGAATTGGAACCAACCAGGGGTTAATCAATGTAAATTGGGATGGGTTGGTGGTTCCACCGGCTGAACAGCTCGCTGATGATTACACAACAATAGCTGTAAATTCCGGTCTTCAGCGTGATGCATGGATTGCCATGGATTATGTAACCACCCTGCCGGATGGACAACACAAAGATTCGTTGCGCCACGCGTTATGCGATTTGGGATTAACTTATGATGAAGGTTTTTGTAGTTTTCTCACCGTTGATTTAGGCCCTGATACCACCATCTGCCAGGGTAGCTGTGTGCCCTTATCAGGCCCCTTCGACATGGCTATCTATCAGTGGATTGTTGCTGATACAATTTATGATACCGTCCAATCAATTACTGCATGTCCGATTGAAACCACCCAGTTTGTTTTAGTGGTTGAAGATAATTTTGGAAATGTGGCTTCCGACACCATCATCATCAACGTGTTGCCTTCACCCATTGTCAATCTCGGCAACGACACCACCATCTGCGTGGGTAACTACCTGATCCTGATTGGCCCTGACCCACCCTCAGGAATGACCTATGCCTACCTCTGGAGTACAGACGAAACCACACAATCCATCACCACCACCGCCATCAACGATTCATTGTATTTTCTGGATGTAACCAACACGTATGATTGCACTTCCAGAGATTCAATCACCATTTATGCTGCCAGCTTGCCCGTGATTGATACCATTATTGGTGATACGGTTACCTGTCCTGGTATTCCCGTACAACTCGAGGTGCAGGGATCGGGCATTGATTCTTACTTATGGAGTACCGGTGATACTACACAAATGATAACAGTGAACCCGGAGGGTGCCGACACCACTTATATTTATTCGGTGATTGTTACAAATGGGGATAGCTGCCAAATTTCTGGCTCCAAAGCATTGCATGTACTTCCAGGAGCAAGTGTATCCTTTGAGCAAGACACCTTATTGGTTTGCAAAGGGAATGATGCGCTGTTGATGGTCGCTAACGGTCCTGACATTGAAACATATCAATGGATATATGATGAAACAGACTCAACAACCTCAGTAAATGAATTGCTACTGACAAAACCCCTGTTGTCAGGATATGTTCATGTGACTGGAACGAATACCAGTGGATGTATAGCTCAGGACAGCCTGTATTTGACCATTGCGCCTCTTCCGGAGATTACCATTAGCCCGGATACTTCCATTTGCAGCGGAGAAACCGTGTTGCTTTCAATTGAAGGAGGCGATTTATTCTACTGGGCAATTGGCGGCGATACCATTTCCACAGAGCCAACACTGGAAATAGCACTTACTGATACCACCACTTTTTCTGTTGGCACAGCCGATTCCGTCACAAAATGTTACCGCGATACGACTATTACCGTTACCGTATATAATTTGCCAACCACCACCATTGTTTATGATACTAACCTGGTTTGTGAAAGATCGCTTGTAACCCTATTGGCCGAAGGAGCCGATTTTTATCAATGGATGCCTTCTGGAAAATCAGGGGATACCTATGAGTTTATCATTACCGATACCACCGAATTATGGCTGATAGGAACAACAAATGAGGGATGCACTTTCAACGACACATTAACACTTAACACCCTGCCTACTCCAACTGTGAACCTGAGTGGTATTTATCCTGCCTATTGCGAAACAGATCCCGCAGATACCTTGGTTGGATTGCCCGTTGACGGAGTTTTTTCGGGAGTTGGTGTTACTGACAGCCTTTTTTATCCTACAACAGCGGGTCCGGGAACTCATGCACTCGTGTATGCATTGACTAACGAGGTTGGATGTACCGGATACGACACCGTACTAACAACGGTTTATGGCGGCAATCAATTAATTGACCTCGGCCCTGCTGACACGCTACTTCCCTCAGAAGACCTCATTTTAGATGGGGGTGCCGGCTTCGATAGCTACTTCTGGTCAACTGGTTCTAATGCCCGGTTGATTGTTGTTTTCGGAACCGATTATCCTCCTGGAACTTATGAATATAAAGTAATTGCCCTCATCAACGGATGTACCAGCAGTGGCAGTGTGAACATCACTTTTATCAACCCTGATTTTATTGATGTGTCAAAAGAGGGGATCATTAACCTGTATCCCAATCCAAACGATGGTGACTTTACCCTGGCGATGCCATACACCAGGGAAGAACAAATGGTCAGGATTTTCTCGATGCAAGGAAATCTTGTTTTTGAACAGGAGCATTTCATTTGCCCTGAAATGGAATGTGTATTAAAAGTCCAATTGCCAAATCTAACTACCGGTTTATATATGCTCCAACTGATTTCGGGTGATGAAGTATATTTTAAAAAGGTCATGATCAGGAAATAATCCTTCCCGGGAAGCCTGTTTTAGGGCATATTCACTACTTTTGCAAAAAAATACCTACATGACAAAAGTATTGGGAATTGGAAATGCACTGGTTGATATTCTGACAAAACTGGAAAACGACCTCTTACTCGAAGAATTAAAACTCCCCAAAGGCAGCATGCAGTTGGTCGACGCGCTCACATCGTCCAGTATTTCTGCCAAAAGCAATCACCTGGAAAGGGAGATGGCTTCGGGCGGATCGGCTGCCAATACCATACATGGGTTGGCCCGCCTGGGAATGGAAGCTTCGTTTATAGGAACTGTTGGAAACGACCTGACCGGCCAGTTCTTCCGTGATGATTTAATTTCAAGCCATATTACGCCCTTGCTTTTTTTTAGCGAAACCCCTTCAGGTATAGCCAATGCCATGATCAGTAAAGATGGGGAGCGAACTTTTGGTACTTTTCTGGGTGCGGCCATCGAACTCGCCGCCGAACATCTGGAAGAGGAACACTTTATCGGACACAACCTGATTCATGTGGAAGGCTATCTGGTTCAAAATCATATCTTACTGGAAGAAATTCTCAGAAAAGCTCACCAAGCCGGGTTGAAAATATCCCTCGACCTGGCAAGTTACAACGTGGTGGAAGACAACCTGGATTTCCTGCGTGACATGGTAAATAAATACGTAGATATCGTGTTTGCCAACGAAGAGGAAGCCAAAGCTTTTACAGGAAAATCCCCAAAAGAAGCGCTGGATGAACTGGCCGAAATGTGCGACATTGCCATTGTCAAGATCGGCAAAGAGGGTTCGATGATTAAAAGCGGACAGGAGACGATCGTTATCGGCATCATTGAATCGAAAGCGCTGGATACAACAGGAGCCGGCGATTTGTACGCGTCCGGATTTTTATTCGGATACCTGAACAATCTGGGATTTGAAAAATCAGGAAAACTGGGAGCCCTGCTTGCCGGTAAAGTGATCGAAGGTTATGGTGCCAAAATCAGCAACAGCGACTGGGAATATATCAGAACACAGATCGATAAACTGTAGGTTTTATACTCCAATCTGTTAGTCGGTTAGTTTAGTGGACCGATCCAGTAATCGGGATGATTGTTCCACCATCCTGTCAATATCCAGGTCCATCATGCACTTAAAATGTTTTTTCGGACATTTTGAAAAACCCAATTTGCTACAAGGCCTACACGATAAATCGGCTACCTGTGCAATTTCAAACAAGTGTTCTTTTCCGGGCATGTAGGGATACATACCAAATTCAGGGACTGTGTTGCCCCAGATGCTGAGAATGGGTTTGCTGAAGGCAGCGGCGATGTGCATCAAACCTGTATCATTGGTAATTACCAACCTCGCTTGCCTTACCAAAGAAGCCGATTGGTTTAGAGACAAAGTTCCGCAGGTATTGATCATTTTCGTGTGTTGGCACAATCGGATTATTTCGTCCCCACGTTGTTTGTCCTCAGGTCCGCCAAGCAAAACCACCGGAAGGGCCAAACGTGAAATCAATTCGGCTGCCTTTTCGGGCGGAAATATTTTTGTAAGATGCTGCCCTCCTATGACCATGGCGATATATCCATTGCTCAATGAAGGAGCCATCTCCAACGGGTCGACTTCTTCTTTTTCAGGAATAAAAAACTCCAGTCCCAGGTTGTCGTTTGTAACACCCAGTTCTTTTACCGCCATGAAATACCTGTCGACAAGATGCAGATCAGGCATTCGATTGATCCTGGTATTAACCAGTAACCACTTACTCATATTCAACTTTGGAAAAGAGTAAGAAGCAACACCCAGGAGGCGTCTTACCTTTAGGGCACGGAAATTTTTCTGCAGGTCGATGATGACATCAAAGTTCTCCTTTAGCAAGGCTGCCATGCATTCATCAGGCGACTTTTCAAAGGCATGAATGTGCGAAACCGATGGGTTGCCAAAGAAAAGTTGACTGTACTTCTTCTTTGTCAGGATATGTATTTCGCAACCGGTTTGCTTTTTTAATGTCCTGATGATGGGCGTGGTAAGCACGATATCACCAATTGAACTAAACCTGATAAGCAATATTTTTTTCACCGTCCACCGTTTTGTGCAAATGTAATGATTCCGTTGATCGTACTTTGCCTATAAAAACGTCCAATACAAATATATCAACGAAAACACAACTAAAAAAAAGATACCTGTCCAGGAGAGTATTTTTAAAAATAATCCGGGTTGTGCTTCTAAAGGCATCTGTCTGCTGGTGACCACCCGATAGTTAAGCCAGGCAAATATAGGAGCCATTAAAAAGGATATGGTGGTTGCCAAAGTCACCATGAACACCATGGACTTGGCTGCATAGGCGATGATAACAGACGCTCCAATGACCATGACAACCAAGCCAATCAGATAAGGCATGCCTTCAGGTTTTAGCTGTTGTCCGGCAGGTTTAAAAAGAATAGAATAGGTGGACATGAGTACCCTGGGATAGGCATCCAATACGGTAATGGTTGTGCTCACCATGGTTGTTAAGGCAGCAATACTGACGATCCAATAAGCCCAGCTGCCCAAACTGGAGGTGTACATATTGATGAGCTGACCCGAAAAGGTAGTCCCGTTAGGGGACAATTGTTCGCCCGTTCCATGCATGACCAAAGCACCCATCACCAGAAACCCCAGGGCCAGCACAGCAGTTCCAATATAACCAAAACGGAATTCTATCAAAGTGCTTTTCAAATCCGGCTTGTAGCCCAGCTCCTCTATTTTAGCCAGGTTCCATAAACTCGACCAAACGGAAATATCGATAGGTGCCGGCATCCATCCTACAAAAGCGATGAGGAAAAAGATGTCGGCCTGTCTTGTCCAGGTAAAGTTTATTAACGCATCAGGACTTACTTCCTGGTGAATCCCCAACGCGGCAAATACAGCCACGATTGTTGAAAGGGCCAGCAACACCATGATCAGTTTCATCACCTTGTCGAGCAGACTGAATTTTCCAATCACCAAAATGAGCATGGCAACTACCAACACCACCACACTCAGATTGATTAAAGGGATGGTCAGGTTAAACACATAGGCAATCAAGCCCACAGTCACCACAGTAACTGTAGCCTGTATGATAAACATGGACAATACAGTCAATAACCCAAACAGCATTACGGCCCACCTGCCAATGCTCTCGTAACCTTGTACCAGGTTCTTCCCCGTAGTAACTGCATATCTGGCTCCATACTCAAAAAATGGATACTTCAGCAAATTGGCCAGGATGAGTACCCAAACCAGGTCGAAATTGAACAAAGCCCCCGCCCTGGTTGATTGAACCAGGTGCGACACACCTACAGCAGCCCCGGCATACAATATACTTGGGCCAAGAATTTTTAGGAATCGTTGAAATTTATACATTGCGTTCTGGAAAGGATGCACAAAAATAGAAAAGTTTGTCAATAACTACTTATTTTGTATTATTGTCATTCAATCGAAATCGATTTTCAACATACCCGAATGAAAAAAAAATTCATACTTGCCTCTCTTATTTTTGTTATCATTTTAGGCTATCTTCTCCTGCCACCCTACCTCATCAACGTACTTACTCATGGGAATCCCGGTCTGGATGATTATACTTTTTTCAACAATAGAACAGTAGCTGCCGGCAAACCACAACCGTGGAAAGAGTCGCAAACAAAGAATCATGTGGTACTGCCTGATTCTCTGTTGGTACAAATGGAAGCATTCGATCCCGCGGCTTTTTTGATCATTCAAAACGGGGAAATCATTTATGAACAGTATTGGGATGGCTTCACGGAACACACCCTGTCCAATTCATTTAGTGCAGCCAAAAGTATTGTAGGATTGATGGTGGGCATAGCGCTGGACGAAGGGCTGATCGACAGCCTGAACCAATCGGTGGGTGATTTTTTACCCGCTTATGCCGAGGGTGAGAAGAAAAATATCCGCATCCGTGATTTGCTCACCATGAGTTCGGGATTAAACTGGGGAGAAGCCTATACAAGCCCTTTTAGCGTGACCACACAAGCCTATTACGGTGACGATCTGCCTGCATTGATGAATGGACTGGAGGTGATTGATACTCCCGGAAAAAAAAACAATTATTTGAGCAGCAATGCAGAATTGCTGGCCATGGTGCTTACAAGAGCTACCGGAAAAACGCTTAGCGAGTATGCTTCGGAAAAGCTCTGGAAAAAAATTGGAGCATCGGATGATGCGCTTTGGTCGCTTGATCATGCAAATGGTATTGAAAAAGCATTCTGTTGCTTTAATTCAAACGCCCGCGACATTGCACGTGTCGGACAATTGGTACTCAACAAGGGCAGGTGGAATCATGAACAAGTAGTCTCCGAGAAATACCTCACCGAAGCCACCACCCCGGCAAATTACCTGCTGGATGATCATGCCAAACCGGTCGATTTCTATGGATTTCAATGGTGGATTATCAATTACCGGGGACAGCAAATCCCTTACATGAGGGGTTTACTAGGGCAATATGTATTTGTGTTGCCCGATCAAAATGCCGTCATCGTCAGGTTAGGGTATAAGCGATCAAAAATCTATATTGGCGAACACACCGAAGATATTTATATGTATTTGAAAGTCGGGGAGTATATACTCTCTAAATCACCCTCGTAGGTTAAAAATTCATGCCCTTTTTAATGCTTCGATATCAAACTTTTTCATTTGCATAAAGGCCGTGGTAACCGCTTCTGCTTTGGCAGGATTGCTCAGGAGCTCGGGCAGAATAGAGGGTACGATCTGCCACGAGACACCAAACTGATCTTTCAGCCAACCGCATTGCTCTGCTTCGGGCACCGCCGACAGTTTTTCCCAGTAATAGTCGATTTCCTGCTGGGTATCGCAGTCCACCACAAACGATACGGCTTCATTAAAACCAAAATCATGTGGCAACGAGCTCTCCATCACCATAAAAACATTTTTTCCCAGGTTGAACTGCGCGTGTTTCACGGCATTTTCGTTTTCATTTTCACCGGGTCCGTACCTGAGTATTCCGGTCACCCCGGAATGTTTGAATACAGAAGTATAGAACTGAATCGCCTGTTCGGCACGACCATTTTGTTCGCCTGTAAACATCAGAAAGGGCACGAACTTCTGTCCTGTATCTTCTGGTTTCCCCAACGATAGTTGCCAGCTTATACCGTAACGATCCTGCACCCAACCATACCATGCACTCCAATCGTATTTATCGAGGGGCATGAGTACCGAACCCCCCTGAATCAGGCCTTCCCAGGCTTGGTTAACTTCATCTGCGGTATCGCATTGCACATAGAACGAAATGGAGGGATTGATTTGAAACTGAGGGCCGCCATTCAAACACATGAATTTTTGACCCGATGATTCAAAGGAAGACACAAACGGGTTTTCTTCAGTCCACTTCGTGTCTTTAAATATTGTACTGTAGAAAGTAGCGGCTTCTTTGGCATTGCCATTAAACCACAAACATGGAATTATTTGATTTTTCATGAAATTTTCTGATTAATAATGATTTCAACTACAAACTATTGCGGCACATAACTCAACAATACCACTCTGCTTTTAAAGGCTTTCACACCGGTGAGATTCAAATTCAGTGTTTGGCTGATGTTTTGAAACAGTGAGCTTCTTCATTGAGTTATTTAGTCTTTTCTGCACAGTTAAACATCCACTGTACACCAAATTGATCACGACAGCTTCCATAATAATCGCCCCAAAACATATCCTGGAGCTCCATCTCCACCTTGCCACCGATCGAAAGCGCTTTAAAGAGCCGCCGGGTTTCTTCCCGTGTGTCGGGTTCAAGATTGATGTAAACATTGTTTCCAAAACTGAGGTTAAATCCCATGGATTCAGGGGCATCGGTGCCCATCAGTTGGTGACCGTCCAGAATAGGCAACACGATGTGCATCACCAGGTTTTTATCGGCTTCGGCGATGGCAGGCATGCCTTCCATGGGGGGAATATCAGAAAACCGGTTGATGCCTCCCACGAAATCGCCTCCGAAAACGGATTTATAAAAGTTGAAGGCTTCTTCGGTATTTCGCTTAAAATTGAGATATGTGCTGACTTTTGACATGATTTTAAAATTTATAGGTGAATATAGTGTTAGTTAGTTTCACAAAGTAATTTGAGTTTTTTCAGGGCTTTTGGCCAGGTTTCCTGAAAATAGGGTTTGAATTCCTGGTTCGAATCCATCGTCACGGTAAGCAGGGTGTGGCCCTGGTGATCGGCAAAAGAATAATTTTCCAGAACACCTGCCCAGTCCTCCACCTGAGGCCCGCTGGTAATCTCTTCCCCATCCTTTACAAAGCCCAGGTGTTCGATGCTGACAAATTTATCCGGGATATTTTCCCTTATCCGGCTGACCATGCCTCCCATATTTCCTTCGGGGTCGTCGCCAAGAAACAATATTTTTGAACCCTTCTCCCATGAACCTTTGTAATGGGATGTCGGGCTGAACTCAGCGGTCCACAATCGCCAGTATTTGTCTTCAAACATCCTGTTAAAGACTACCTTAACCGGTGCGTTGATATTGATATCGAAATGCAGGATTTCCCGGTCTCCTGAGTTTTCCGCATATTTCTTAAAATTGTTGAGGATACTCTGCCATCCGTCGCGTTGCAATTCGGGACTGTTTTCGGATTCAGGCTCAAAGGTTTCGGTGATCAGGGTGTTGTTTCCCTGACTTTGAAAAACGACCTTTACTTTTCGGTCATCATCCATAGTGTACATGATATGATCATTGGTTTTTACGGAGGTATAAACGCCTCCAAAGTCAAAACCAAAGCTGCCATCGCGGGCTTCCATGCGTGAGGTAAACCGTCCGCCCACACGCAAATCGTTTTCGGCCCGGGGTGTGAACCAGTCGTCGGAAGCGTTGTTCCAGTGAAGTATATGTTCGGGCCTTGTCCACCTCTCCCAGACTTTATCAATGGGTGCGTTAATGGTGGCTTCAATAGTAATCGACTTTATTTTAGTAGTTTCCATGGCAGTAATATTAAAGTTGGTAATTAGTTTTTTTGTAGGATACAAACATACTACAGCAGGGAGAAAAAGTCAATGTGCAATCATGACAAATGTTGGGGAAATTGCGACAGGACTTAACTTCGGATAAAACCGGAAAAAATCCGCTATAAAGTAAATGCATGCAGACTGGTTTTAACCCATTTGCTTCTATAAATTATAGGATATTCCCAATAAAGTTCTGACCATTCCGCCATCAAAATACTTATTGAAATAAGGTGACAGTTCAAATGCCACCTGCAAATTCTTGTGTTTTTGAATAGGCTTTATCCTGACACCGGCACACAAAACAGTTCCATTTGTAAAAGGCAAATCTTCAATACCATAAAATGGGTTTACATTAATTCCCAGGCCGGAATAATAATTCACCCAATCTGTTCTTTTCAAATTTACCATGGCGTCTCTATAGCACCCTCATAGGGTGCCCGGATTAAAAATTGTACCTGGCACTCAGTAACACCCGCATATTGGCAGTGGTGCTGGTAGTGGCTGGCTTATAGTGCACATCATAGTCACTGCCATAATTTGCAGAGGTGTATTCCAGCTCACATGCAAACTCGAGTTTATTAGAAAAGAAAATCACCCTTGGCGAAATTCTGTACATGGATTCGATGTTATTTCCAAGGCCATAGATCATATTGGCAGCACTCGACATTTCTTCTTTTGTGCCCTGATTTTTATGGTATCCGGCAAAAATACCAAACTGTATACTTTGACCATTCGTATGTATCTCTCCCCAAAGGGTCGTGCCTTTTAATGGTGTATACGACTGCTTACCGGTGAGCGAATCTTCAACCGACTTAACAGCAAAACCGCTCACGGCAAGCAGGTCAGTATTGTTTTCACCATAACGACCCTGCAACTTAATGGTAACTGCTTTTAGTTTCAGTCTGGCAAAAGCCATGGATGTAAGTCCGCCAACTTTTTCGTCGACTTGATATTTTTGAGTCCCGACCACGGAGTACAACCGTGGGACAATGGTTTTATAGGCCACACCAGCACCCATGAGCAAATCGGTATTTGACTCAGCGTCTTTAACATGATAATGCATTTGAAAATGCAGATCAGGCACATTTGAGTTTCTTAAAAACTCAGAACTTACCATGATTGCTGCATTATTGGCAGGGTCAGGGCCACGAGAGGTAAAATCGCGTTGTGCCAGTGCTGCCACTATCAATTGAAGTCCTCCGAAATGTTGGGTTATCCTGATCTGAGGATTGCGGGCAAAAGATTGAAAAGGGGTCCCTGTGTTGAAAGAAACGGTTCCCGGAAAGCAACCGGTAACAAACAGTGGATTCCAATTTTGGCCGGTGAGCAGTTCGGTACTCTTCCAGTTGAGTTTGATAAAGGCAAGTCTGAGCCTGAATAAATTGATGTTGTCGTTGGCCTGACCAAAAAAATCGGCCTCTATTACGGCCAAAGTCTTTGCACCAAAAGCATCGGGACCTGTTGCCGCCACATTCAACCTTGACTGAATTGCAAGAAAATTGAAATTAGATTTTGCATTGATATCATGGCCATTTACATCCATTGATTCAGCGGTTGGCCACAGCAAAAAATGACCCTCCCGGACTGCAACCGTTTCTCTTGAGTCGAAAAAGAAATCATTTTTTACAAATCCGGATAATTTAACAGAAAATTTGTTTTCCGTTTCCTGTGCATGGATGTTAATACCACCAAGAAACAGTAAAGCCGGTAAAATAAGCAGCGATTTATTCATGTGTTTTTTCATTATTTAGTTTTCAATATTATTTTCGTGTTGAAGGAAACATTTTTTGGATGAAATTTCTTTCACGTACAGGTTTGTTAAACAAAATATTGAGGTTGTTTTCTGCGGTCAGGTTTTTATCCCAAAGGTGGATGGCCTTTTTATAGCACTTAGCCGCTGCCTCATAATCGAGGCGATGTCGGTAAACCATGCCCAGATTGGTGTAGCTCACAGAAAGTCGCCGCCGTGTTTCTGATTGTGCCGTTTCAATTTCTTTGATTCTTCTCTTAAAAAAACGCGACTGTTGTTCTTTATTATACATTTCCAGACCTATATAAAAATCAGCGGAAGCGATTTGGTCAATCTCTTCAAACGATTTATCCTGGTATTTGGATAACCAGTCTTCATAGATTTGGATGCTTTTTCTGGCTGCGATTTCCGACAAATTAACCAGTGAGTCTTTCATTTTCTTACTCATTAGGGTTGAATCTGTGAACAATGCAACGGTCAGGTAAGTTGCGGCCCGATTGTTATACAAAACGCCCACCTCATAGGAATTCCGGTAGTGATCGAATGAATTGTAAATGACCTCGATTTCGTCCATTAACAAGTAAATGGAATCAATAGCATTGCGCTGAGCGAGTTCGTTGTAGCCCTCGTAAAGGGAACGTGCTTTAACAATTCGGGGATCCACAGATTCGTTTATATTTTTATAAACAAAATGTGCGATAAGCAGTGTAAACAATACCAGAGCGCTAATAATGATAACGAGCGCTCTGGTTGACTTATTTTTAAATAGCATCATTAGGTATGTACTCTTTCGATCAGGAATTTTCTTATTTCGATTGGAGTTGCAGGGGTCATATTCGATACCACAATATTGACAACGAGGGCAAGAGGAGCACCTAACCAGGCAAAATACCAGGCTCCCAGCCAATAGCTGATAAAGTCATGTGCAGGCAATGCGATACCATATTTTTCAGCAATAAAGTAAGTGAGGGCAATTACCGACACCAGACCTCCGGCAATTAATCCGGCAATAGCTCCCTGTTTGTTTGAACCACTCCACCATATCCCGAGCAAAAACAGAGGAAAAATGGTGCATCCAGCCAATGAAAATGCTACAGCAACCAACTGCCCAATTAAAGCCAATTTTAGCAAAGCAATCACACCCACAATAATTGACATTAAAATGGTAGCCAGGCGAGCAAAGAGCAACTGCCTCGAAGGGGAAGCTTGAGGATTAATTACTTTCACATAGATGTCGTGCGAAAAAGCAGAAGCTCCGGCAACTAACAATCCTGAAACCGTTGAAAATGCTGCGGAAACGCCCCCTGCGGCTAACAAACCGACAATCAAAGGATTTAGGTTCCCAAGCTGTGCGGTATATACAACAATAGCATCTTTGGCCAGCTTTCCAACTTCCGGACTGGCTGATAGTATTTTACCAAAAGCCGCATAGGCAGGGGCACTCCAATACAAAATGCAGATAAAAAACAGACCCCAAACAACCGACCATCGGGCATCATGCGATTTAGGCACCACATAAAAGCGTTGAATTACGTGAGGCAAGCCTGCTGTTCCAATCATTAATGAAAAGGCAATAGCAATCCACTGGAAAAAAGTTTGTCCACTGGCCGAATCCCACGGCATAGCATATTCAGGCGAAGGAACAACGGCAAAATCCTGTCCCAAGGAATTCACCAATTGATGTGTTTCGTTTAGCGGTATCCCGGCAACAATATCCGAAACCAGCGATCCGTATCCAATCTGTGGCAACATCCAGAAATAGTCGAATTTATAGGTTAGTATAAAAAGTGGAATGAGAAAAGAGACAATTATAATAACATACTGGATCTGCATATTTTTAGTCACACCTAACATTCCTGATATGAGCGTGTAGGCCAGTACCACCGAACCGCCAATCAGTACAGCGACATTATACTCAACACCAAGTATCCAGCTAAACATGAGTCCGATGCCGCCAAATTGCCCGACACAATAAGAAATAGAGATTAGAATGGCAATGATAGCGCCCACTGTTCGTAAGGCTTGTGAATAATACCGGTCGCCAATAAAGTCGGCGGCAGTGTACTTGCCGTACTTTCTGATCTGACCTGCCATGAGGATTAATAAAAGAACATAGCCGCCGGTCCAACCAACAACATAAGCCAGACCGTGGTATCCCGTGCCATACATTAGGGCCGCCATTCCAAGAAAAGAGGCTGCACTCATCCAGTTAGAGGCTATAGCCATACCCGATCCAACCCTGGAAATACCATTGCCAGCGACATAGAAATCGGCTGTATCCCTTGCTCTGAAGAGAAAACCTACGAGTACAAAGAGAACTAACATGGATATAAGTATGATCGCCGGACCTATTTTAAAACCGGTATCAAGTTGAGTAGCAGCGGTAGCCGCTTGCGAAAGCATTGGAAGAACTACCAATAATATTGGGAATAATATTTTTTTCATTGTTTTCAGATTTATTTTTTTATCACTATTCTACAGTTTTGAGTCTTTCGTCGAGTCTATCGACCAATACACAGTAAACCCAGCAAAGGCCTACAAAAAGTATCAGAAGAAATACGGCGGTATAGAAATAATGAAATGGAAAACCTAAAAACCTGGTATCGGTTAAGACGGACTGGTTATGAATCAAGTATTTTTCCATTATGGCAGGAAGGCTCACCTTGGTGTCGTCGGTGAGCACTTTCATAGAGGAGCTGCGCAAAGCCAGAGGGAGAATATTTCTTCTCACATCATTGGAGACAAGCACTAAAACAGGGCTTAACTCTTTTGAAAGCGCATTTCGGGCTGAAACATAATCCGGATTTGATATATTTACGATTTCTGCCTTTATTTTTTCAAATCCCTGTACCCTGGCTATCAATGCCGATCTCAACGAATCAGGCGTAAGCTGATAAATTGACCAGCTCAATGCGTTTTCCAAAGTAGCTTTTTCTTTATCCGAAATCGCGATCTTTCCCAAAACAGAAAGAGCAGACTTACCAAACTCCTGTAATTCAACCTTGTCAGCAGAGTTGTCTTCCACATCCTCCCAAACACTTTGAAAAGTCAGATAAGCAGGTTCAGGCGTTGGTTTTTCCAAAACGAGAAGAAGGATTTGAAATCCGAAGATTGAAACTGCCCAAATTGAAGCCAGCCAAATAACAATATTTCTATTGGCCTTGGCTCTGGGCGTTGTTGGTCGAAAAAAGCTAATGTGATAGCCATTGTAATCATCGCTCATACTTGATGGATTTTAATAAATAAAACAGTCTTTACAAAATATTTAATTGTTAATGAATTAACAGTGCTAATATCACAAATATTTTGTTAGATTCCAAATGTTTAATTCATTTCAATACTGAGAGTTATCACCGACATAAACCAGCACCAAACCCCAATAAAACCTGGTGTTTTAACAGATTAAGCCAGTAATTAACAAGAAATAAAGAGCTAATTTTTGTATCAGTATTTTAAACAACAAGGAAAAAGGGTTTGAGAAAAGGAACAAAAAGGGAAAAGCAATCAATCCACCGTCAATTTTTTACATTGATTATGTGAATAATACATCAAATGGTATCAGAGGCATGTTAACCCACCTTTACCCTTGTATTATGAAAAGAGGAATCGTTCGATGTAGGCATTTTTCCGGGTACGGTCAGCCTTAGCAGTTTAAACTTATTAATTTAAACATTTTACATCACTTGAGCATTTATTATCATACGTTTACCCTAGTCTTATTGCATATCGCAAATTTGTAAGCTAATTAGTTCCACAAAAGATATTTTTATGCGTTTTTTCTTAATCATAAAAATGACTTTTTTTTCAAAAAATAATTTTTTCATATTATATTTGCTATACATTTTGATTTGACACTAGTAATATCTTTATATACAGGAGGTTAAAATGAAATCAAAAGCGCTTATCTTCGTTCTTATTCTGGCATCCTTTACCAGTATAGCCCAGGAAAAATCAAACTACAGCAAATACACATTTAATCTGAAAGACTTATACGATTCCCAGTGTTTTTCCACAGAGTATTATGATGGAAAAGCATGGTTATTCATTATGGGTCCTCATTATGTTTATTACACGCCCATGCCGATTGATAGTGATGGACATATTGATGACCTGAATGCATTTACCAGTTTTGATGCCGAAGTTCCGAATTGGCATTGGCTCAAACTCAATACCGTGGTTTTTAATCAAAAACTGTATGTTTTTTATTTCAACGATGTGAATCCCAGCCCGGATGGCTGTTTGTATTATTCCCGAATCAACACCAACAGCCACCACGATGTGCAACAAGCATCAGAACTGCACATTTCCCCGAACTACCAGCTGAAGATGTCTTCGGTGGCGGCCAACGATACCTTATACCTGTTTTTTGCTGAAAAGACCAGCAAGCATATTCAGTATATAAAGGGAGTTTCCATTCCTAATGATGACAAAATACATTGGCTCTCCGACACACCGATAACCATGCTCGACTCAACCGGAGTACCGCTTGTTTCGTATGGAAATGTGGCGGCGTGCACCTACGACACCCCGGATAATAAACAACGCATTATGTTAGTATATCCAAGTGATAAAATATCCGACACACAAAATGAACTGGTTTTTTATGATGGCATTGGGGACAAATTCCTTTTTCATCATAAAATACCAAGTTCTGCTAACACATCCGGTGATAATTCAGCCTTTGAGGTTTCGTTAATGCAAGGTACTTTAAAAGGTGGATGGACTAAGCGATATATGATGCAGACAGTATATAGTACTATAGGAATGGGGATAAAAGACTATGAAAACATTAAAATGTCGAGGAACGAATTTGACCTGACCACCGGGGAATCAGGGGGATGGGAAGATTTTGATCAATGGACTATGCCTATTCCCATGACACCGACTCTTATGGAGTACTATGTACCAGATGGCAATACCAAGCAAATCAGAAAATACATGTACGTGCTTTATAATGACGATTGGGAAGCGGATGTACAAGTACTACAGTGGGAGTCGGATTTGCTTGATTTGAAAGGCAGTGTTACAGAAATTGCGCCTCAAAGCGTAATGGACGACTTGTGGGAATTAATCGCTGTAGTGGAAGGGCCTCCTCCTTTTGTGCTAAATGGGCATACCATTACGGACCTTTGGAATAGTGGGCTCTATCCCCCTTCTTCCTTTTTGTATGGACAGCAAAGTGATCAAACGGTTACCTCCAGCACCACCTACACCAAATCCATTGAAGCAAGTGGTGGTTTCGGGCCTGTTTCAGGTGGATTTAAAAGGGCCATGCAACATAGCAACAGCAACACCGATGAAACTTCAGTTTCTGTTGTTACCGAGATAAAACCTCCTCTTGCGGCCGCAGATTCCAGCGGATTGATGGTGAGTTTTTATGTAGCACCTTCCCTGGAACGATCTCAATGGCACCTTCTTGATTTTAATGGCGATACGATGATCAATTGTCATCATAACCTCTTCCTTTTCAACTTTACATCTCCACAACTTAAACCTGTTACAGAAAGCTTCGAGCTTTTTAGCAAATCGCCGAGGTTAAATGAAATCTATTCCTATTCCGGCAGAAATGTTTCCTATTTTCCAGGAGTGCAAACCCTGATCCAAACAGAATTGCTGGAAGATATCGGAGGGGGTGTAACTCAAACGCAATCCATTCAGTTTGATACGCTTTCAACAAAATCCACAGAAAACTCCAGATCCATTACGCTTGGTATTGATTTAGAAGCCTCTATCTTTCACTTAAGTGCCGGGTACGAAGTCGAATTGCAGTTCGACAGGGAACAAACGACCGAAATGCAGCACGATTTCGAATTAACCTATAACAACCCTGCACCTGTTGTGCCCGAAGACACCTCCAACGTTTTAAGCTATAATACCATGGCCTATCTGATGAAAACCACAGACTCCTCAGCATACTATTTAAAACAAGGATTTAAAAATGCCCGACCGCTGTTTGTCACCTGGGAGGTCAATTCCATTCAACATGGTATGTTCCTTCATGGCATTGATGAACATGGATTTATAACAAAATATCAATTCAGTAATTATCCTAACCCTTGCTCAGAATTCAGCACGTTCAAATACAAACTATCTCAAAATGCGGAGGTACAACTAACCATTTATAATATAACGGGTCAGGTTGAAAAAAAACTGGTAAATACAACCCAACCTCCCGGACAGCAAACCGTTCATTTTCATTCAGCAGACATCCCCAATGGGATGTATTTTTACAGGTTACTGATTGACAGAGATGAAATTGCGGGTAAACTTATTGTTAATCATTGAGTTTTCTTGTCCAAACGGCAGGAATTCTTAAAGGGGTGAAAAGGTTTCCTGCCGTGTTAAAGATCCAAAGCAACTATTTCATTTAAAACAGGAATGGCACATTTCCATTGATACACTTCCTCCAGCTTTTTCTTCAGTCCTTCCGAAGAGGATTTTTCACCATGTATAATAAAAACCTCCTGCGGGGCACGATCAATGTGGCTCAACCAATCTAAAATCTCGCTTTGGTCGGCATGCGACGACATGGTGGTGATGTGCTCAATGTTAGCTTTTACAAAGAAAAACTTTCCGCGAAGTTTAATTGATTTCCCTCCCTCGGCCAGGGTACGTCCGCGGGTACCTTCGGCCTGGTATCCGGGCAGGATAAAGGTGGCCTGTGGATTGCCCAGCTGCAATTCCAGGTATTCTAAAATACGTCCGCCATTCATCATGCCGCTTCCCGCGATCACGATGTGCGGTTGTTTGTTCCGGGCCAGAATCCTGGTTTCCTCCACCGAATGAACAATTCTTGTGTTTTTGAAAACTTCCTGAAAAATCCCGGCATCCATCCCCAACCAGTCAGGATATTTCAAAAACAACGTCTCGCAAATACACGCAGGGCGGGAGTTACCCGATTAACGTCCTACAATAACTGCCTTTAAAAACCCTAATTTCCTGTCAACGAAGCACCGAACGAGCTACCGGATTTATGTCGAGCAAATATTCCGACATAAAACGCTGTATCCTTCTTAAGGAAGAATCAACTCTTACTTCATTATCAAAACCTGTGGCAATCTTCTCAAAACAAACGGTCTGGACTTTGCACAAGGCAGTAATGAATAGACCAAAGAACTTTATTCGGGCTAAATTCATACTACTATCGAAAATTTCTGACAAAGTTGAGACTAAAATGGTATTTTTACTCTCAGTACTGGTGTTCATATATCTTAGTGACATACGTGGTTGTATTTCATCTAAAATACTGACCTGTATTTTATATACTTTTTATGTTAATAGCTATTATCAAGTTATTAGCATAAAATATTGATATTCCGGTATTTATAACTTTTGTCATGTACTAAGTTTTTTTCAATAAAACTAAGCCGTCAAATCCTACTCAGCAAAATGGGTTAGTCGGTGGAATTCCAACTAACTACGTACTTAAAATAATAGTTTTGATAAATGGATAGAATTTTTAACATCAATTGATTATTTGGTAACCAATAATATTAATCCAAGGCTTAATAGACAAAATTCAGGCTGGAAACCTCTGTATCCCTTATAAATATTAGCTTTGATTCAAATCAAAGGTTATGAATAAAAAAAGTGCTTTTACTGTAACAGTACAATTACCAAAAAGAAT